>JAEEGK010001647.1_pt1 | contig 56070 bp, 45 predicted proteins | sample 8958771 | NCBI WGS metagenome assembly JAEEGK01 (sample SAMN16246547, study PRJNA631951) | gut metagenome | biome: gut microbiome; feature: rumen; material: SC-attached | host: Bos | place: Iran: Karaj | collected 2018-10 | reverse complement strand
TATTAAGTAAACACATTAAGAGTGCATTCAAGCCAACCATTATAGATTAATTTGAACACACTCTTAATTTGAACACTATTAACAATAAACTTAAAGGGGAACACCTCATTTCTGAGACATTCCCCCAATTAGTTAATCAATAAACCATCTGTAACGCTCATCAGTATTATTTAATGCTCCGTTGATTCCCATAGCAATCTCAGAAGCATTAAGTGAACGGTCTAAGAACGTATCAATATAGCTGCTACTCTTATTAGCACCTGTCAGTAGGTTGTAGAACTTCCACATATTTATGTCAGTTCCATAACTGCTAAAGTTCTCATCAGTAATGTAGGACTTAGCCACATTATTAATCATTGTATCAGTGATTAGCAAACGTGGTATGTTCCTTTGCAGTCTCATAGGTAAATATTGATAAAGCCTCATTTTACCCAGAATTTGACTGAATTGATGTGTAGATAGTGAAGAGTTGCAAAGTTGCTGCATCAAGTGAATCTGCTTAGCAGGGTTAAACTGATTAAACAGTTCCATAACTCTTAGGTATAGTTCTCTTGTACTGCTAACCCTTAGTTCTCCTTTGTAGCCATCAGTGAACACACACATATTGCAACAAACAGAATTTTTAAAGCCTATTGCAACACGGAACAACTCAGGAACTTTCTTACTGTAGAGATTCTGCTGATTGTAGGCTCTCACTCCCACAACTGACAAGTAGAGACGATTACCGTTAATGTCTTGGTAAATCGTAGGCACATCAATAGAGAATGCACATCTTTCGTAATAAATGGTTTTGTCACTCTCCAACAACTGATTTGCAGGCTTGTGAATTGCAGACGGAACACGCCCCTTGATTACGTGGCTTGCTCTAACTTGTGCATCATTCACCTGCTCACCACGAAAGAAGTCTTTTACACAATCCTCAACGGTGTGTATAAAACTAACGTGGTTAATTGTCAGTTCATTGTCTTTGGCAAACACAGGCGTTACACAGTCGTTAGCAAGATGTTCCAAAGTCACCTCTACCGTATTGGCTTGAATGAAGTGATTAGGAAGTTCCACCTTTTCAACGATAGGCTCAACGACTTCTGCATCAGCAAAGAAACTTGTACGGTTTTCTGCCACCGTAGGCATCAAAACTAATCCGTTCATAATGAATTGAATTAAGAAGTTAATAAATAATTACTACGATTTTATAATCGTTTATAAGTTTGCTATTTTTATAAAAGCATTCTTTTCTATTCAAATATGGACGGGGGACTTTCGGGGGTTCTCTACCTACAATTAAGACACCCTCCAATTTTTCAAAATATGAGATTTTTTATTCTGCGGATGCTGACTGTTATGAATAATATGGGTGCCCCTTGTCTCTAAATGTGTAAACTGTAGATGTTCAGAGTACTTACTATAAATGGTCTGAATAAGCTAAATTAGGATTATCGCAGGGAAACAAGAATCAAGGGTGTAGGGTGGTGTACCCATGAGACACACGAAAGTAAGCCCGAACACTCGCAAGGAGTGAACAGGCTCAGAAGTTAGGGCATAGTGCAAATATTCAACAACAGGTGTAAAATCTGAAAAATCTCGCTCTATATGCCCACGCTCCAAAAATCCACCTACCCGAACTTAAAGCTGTTAAGACTGAACGATGGCTTTTCTCTGGAGTTGGAGACAGTCACATCATAGTAATCTTTGATGGTATCTTGCGTTACCTTGTATTGTACCCCATTCTCCTGAAGGATCAATTTTAGCCTCTGCTTTATTTCTTCCTTTGGTATGTATTCGCCCATTGGAAACTCAGCATGGATAGCTTCAAGGACTTCTGGGAAGAATCTCTGTTTATTAGCAATCGCCTTGTCGTACTCATTCACCTTTCTTGTGATTAACGAGCGTCTGAATTCAGCAGAAACCATAGCATCCTTACCTATCTTATCATAGGCAGAGATTGTAAACTCGCCTTGTGGTGTGGTACTAAGTTGTTCCCTTGCCAACGTTTTTTCATCGTGGGTTATCTTCCCTGCATTGTACCAATCATCTATTCGCGCTAACAGTTCAACCAGTTTCTTACGCTGCCCGATTTCCGTTTTTTCGCCCAACAAATTATCTACATCATCTTCACCTACACACTCTGTTACATTAGTATATGTGACGTTAAAAAAACCTGTGGATAGATAAGCCTGATATAATGCTTCACCAGAGGTATAGTAGGAGCGTACCTTCTGCTCATTATAAAGGTTGTCAATTGCAAAGAAATTGATGTCCCCTCGTTCGTCTATCAGGTCTTGGTATCTCATGTTCTTCATATCATCGCTGATAGCCTTACGCTTCAAGTTGTTTGCTTCTGAGTCTCGGCACTCTTTAAGCATATTGTAATTTGCCGCAGACTGTTCAACCATTCTGTTCACTTCCTCTCTACTGAGTACAGGAATCTCAGGATTAACATTAGTAATATGTGTCAGAGAGTTGTACGTAACATCATCGTCACCACGCTTACGGAAACGACCTTGAATTTGGATCGCCTCAGTGAATGGGTCAATCATAGTCCATAAGGCTGTGTGTAGGTCTGTAAGCATAATGATGTCGGGCTTGTACTTACTGATGCGTATATCTAAAGCCGAGTAGAATCTGCAAGTAAAGAAGTTGTACTTAGCTAACGGGTAGTCAATTTGACTGTAGGCTTCTGTAATTCCCCTGTTCTTCAATTTTTTCACGCTTTCCTCAGAACAGAATATTTTGTACTGGGTAATGTTGAGCCGTTCTATAATATCCAGAATGCCATTTGTCACGTTGTAGAATATGCAGACGTGCTTGCTATCTCTGAGGTCATCAAGAACAATGCTCAGCCTCTTGTAGTAACTGTTAGTAACTATCAGTTCTATGTCCTTTTTATAGTCATAGTCAGGAGCGATTATTATTTTCTGGAAGCCTTGTTGCTCAAACATCGGGTGCGATATTTCAAGTGGTGTAGCAGAGACAAATGCTTTGTTCTTGAACATAAAGAAATCGTAGATAGGCTGCGAAATAGCAGGTCTGTAATCTGAATCCTGTGTCAGCTTTTCGCACTCATCAAACAGGCAGAAGTATTCATCGTAGATATTAACTCCAAGTTCCTCAGCTGCCTTGCGTATTTTCTTGAAACTCTCAGGCGTGGTCATTACCTTTTTATAAGGTATATCCATCTGGAGGTACTTCCTGATGGTATGAGGCTCACACTTCTGGTACACGGCTTCCAGATTGTCATTGTCATTCAACTTGCCTAATATAACGGGTACATTAGGTTCAATGATGATGGAGTTGCGCTTGCTGTGTATCTCGCTATGAGTAGCCCCTAATCCTGTCAGCGTTTTACTCAGGATAACGTTGGAGGGTATCATGGAGTGGCCTATTCGCTTCAAAGCATCAAGTAACCACTCTCCTTTGCGAAGGATAGCTTTAATAATCTTCATAATTCTTTAATTTTGTGTTATTAATATGGTGGTGGATTCCTGCGTAAATCGGACTAAGAAGCCTGACGATGTAAAAATCCACCGCCCATAAATTGATGAAAACATAGGCTCACCTGTGACATGAGCCTATGTGGGAGCTACGCGACGATCTTATTATTCTGGCGTCGGTAATCAATGAGCCATCCACCGAGCGTATCTTGGATGCACTCTTTCTTTTCTTCACATTTTGCCAGTTGGGTCAATGTGATCTCTGAAGATGGTATTTTTGTCAGGCACATCATTATTTCTTCAAATGTGTACTTACTTTTCTTTATCAGAGAGTTCACTGCGCTAATTGCATAGCGACTTTTTGCTCCACCGCCAAATGTAAGAATCATTTGATCTAGAAGTTCTTGAGCTTCATCAATAGACCGCCCAAGTGTAAGCGTTGTTGGAGCTGAAGAACCCAGTCTCATCGCTTTAACATCTGCGGGCTTATAGTCTACGTCAAGGTATAGTTTTGCCGTGCTGACAGTTAGTTTATTTTTCTTCGCATAGACAAAAAGAGTATTAACAGCTTGATTGCCTGTTGCGAGAGCAGCATTACCAAGTTCTTCAACCTTGTTCATGCTACGGCTATGCAGCATCGTGTTTCCTACTGCCTGTGCATAATCTTTCACAGACTTAAAGTCGTGAATCTGCACATCTTCAAGAACTTCGTCCTCAAAAACTCTCCAGTATGTATCAGCAGTGTCACAGACTACCAGTACATTTTCCGTGTTCGGCTCGATAAACTTGCCATTACGGTCAAATAAATTAATTTTAAATTCACCTTCCGTCCCGTCCCAAAATAACTTAGGATTAGCGAAATGGAATTTAACCGAGAGTCTTTTTGAGGGGTCTCCCAAATCTCCATTTGCCTTCTTCTTCGGCTGCTCCATATTATAATCGGTGAAGGCAGGGATGATCTCTGTGAGCTCTCCATTTATCATAGCCTTCACTGTAATAGGAAGCTGGGTTTTAGTTGGTGCGTCCTGTGGCACACTACTAAAAAGTTCTGTACTCGGAGGAGTGGTTACCTCCATCTCATTTTCTTGTGTCATAATAATTTTTTTAATAATTCTAAACTTATGCTGCAGCGTTTATTGCTCTCAGGTCTCTCGGCTATGATCATCTCGCCTCAATTGCTGATTGCGCTGCAAAGATAAGAAGAATTTAGGGGACATCAGGAATAATTTACCACTTATGCTCTTGGAAATATTTACGCAAAACATTTCCAAGTTGTTGATTATTAAAGAGATAACAATTGGCTTTAGATAAAAGGTGCTTTTTTACATGTTTAATTCCTGCATTTTTCGTATAATATCCATGACAACCTGATCTTTGTATGACGCATCATAGTGCATATTGATGGTGTCATTTTTAACATTTTCATAGCCACTGATATATGCACGTAGATACTCACCATCTTTGCTGAGAAAATTCTCATTATCAGTCAAACCTGTAAAATAAGCCATTCGTGCGATGAGTAGATTCTTACTTGTGGGAACTGAATATTTGCTATTGCTGATAAACTCCTTATCGACCGTCCGCTTATTCAAGAACCAAATTAGGTAACGATAAAAAAGAGCGATCTTAACAGGCAGACTTTTGTCTTCTTTTAAAAATGATAAGGCTTTAGGATCAAACACAGGGCAATCAACTCTGGTGGTTCTTTTTGAGTTGGCATTTAGAAACGAACTTAATGCCTCCTGAATAAGTAATAATGTATGCCCATTCTTTGTAACGGTTATATTCTTGGCATTTTTGCTGTTTTTTTTCTTGATTTTCAGGCATAACTCCATTTCTACGTCTTTAGGCTCCATAGTAATAGATGGGAAAATGTCTGGTTTCAATAACTCTAATTGCGTTAACAGGTTGCTAATCTCACTCCTATGAGTAGCGGTCTGGATTAGGCACCCTTCTTTTGTTGCCCCTTCAACAAAATCCTTTATCATTAGGCACAGATACCAAAATTTAGAAGAATCCAGACCATAGAATCTTAGTGTCCCTGATATTTCACCTGAATATGACCTCTGCTCATTTGGAGTATATGCTCCTTTAAACTTATTGGCATGTAATTCCTGATAAGATGTGTGTACAAAATGTTCTTCTGTTACAGCATCTTCATATTCAGCCTGTTTGCAATTTGCTATTTCTTTATCAAATAGCCTTGTTACAAATCTGATAAGGTATTCGTCTGGCCAAAAGTTTTCTATCACTTCCTTTACATATTCTAATAAAGGCTCACTATAGTAATCCTGCTCATATTTATGTAATGGTAGATTTTTAATCATATTACAGAAATTTTCGGCTAAGGTATAAAAAAACTCCCACCTACACAAATGTAAGCGGGAGATATTAGCATTTATTAGCCGAAAACGTACTTTATCACCTTGGCATTAGCCTTGTTTTCGTTCACGAAATCCCGTTCTATATAGATGTCGGTCACTCGCATGGATTCATCTACGTGGTTTAAGGCAGCATGAACAGTGTACTTGTCAATCTTGCATTTGTTGAGAGCGATTGTAGCCCAAGAGTGACGGGCTGCGTAGTATTCTAAGTCTTCTATCTGTAGCTGGTCGCCAATCTCTTTCAGCCCCTTGTTGATAGCTTTATTGAATGCTTTGTGGTCTCTGTAGTCCCTGTAGAACTTGAAGAGTCGCTGGCCTGTAGTATCACGGTACTTCTCAATAATGGGTAAAACCATGTCAGGTACGATTACCTCCATCTTAGCCTTGTCAAGTCTGCGGTCTTTGGTCTTGGTACGGCAGTAAACAAGCTTGTTGCCTTTTAGCTCTGTAGCATTATAAAGGTCAACGGAGTTAATGCCCATTAGACAGAATGATAGGATGAAGCAATCTTTTGCAAGGTCTGGGCGGCAGGTATGCTTTACTCCTTTATGGATATTCTGATACGGCAGACTCCAGATAGCCTTGATTTGTTGAGGGGTGACAGCACGTTTACGGGTAGCCTCTTGTTTCGGAATCTTGAAGTACTCAAATGGAGTGTGAGGGATGCGCATTAGTCCTTTATCGAGCTTATTATAATGTTTTTGTGCCTCACCATAAAGATGTTTAAGGCTCATGAGATACAGCGACTGGCTGCGGTTAGATGGCACTCGTTTTCCTTCTGCTTCCAACGCCTTCACACGTTCTTTACGTGCCTTAATAAGATATTCATTGTAATCTTCCAATAGGTCAACCGTAAATTTCTTTATTTCCAGTTCTTCTTTACCAAGGAAAAGAACGAATGAGTTTAAAGCCGTTGTGTAGTTGTCTTTACCCTTTATTGAAGTTTCACTAATCCATTTCTTAGAGAAAGTAATAAAATCAATGGGCTTATCGGCTTCATCCTTACAGAGTAAACGGCTCACAATCTCATTCACATCATAATTTTCAGAATCAAGGTGCATGGTAGTAAACAGCATCCTGTAGTGTAGCACAAGACGGTCTACCTCCTGTTTGATAACTGATTCCTCTTTCAGTCGTAAATCAGTCGTAAGGTCTTCATTTGTAGCGAATAAGTTTGTGGAAATTCGCTTCACAGTACGGTCTTTGGTAAACCTAATTCTCACGTTGTACGTTCCATCATTACGCACTTTTCCTTTTTCAACTTCTGCCTTAATTGTAAGCATAATCATTAAATTTTCAGGTCAACCTCAGGTCAACACGAGGTCAACATGAGGCGCTTTTGTTAAAAAATGCGCTGATTTTCCAGAATTCTTAAAACTTACAGGAAATCAGAATCTGTTACAGTTTCCTTTCTCTCAATTTCTGGAAACCCTTATAAATAGAGGTGTCTGACAACAAAAAAGTCTCAGATTAATCTGAGACCTTCACGTGGACCAGCCAGGGCTTGAACCTGGGACCTCCAGATTATGAGTCTGTTGCTCTAACCAACTGAGCTACAAGTCCGATGCTTTGCATGAAAGCGGATGCAAAGGTAAGGAGTTTTTTGCAATTATCCAAATATTTTTTGCGAAAATAGATAAAAAGTGGTAACTTTGCAGCAAAATTAAGTACAATGATAGGATATGTTGCAACGATAGGCATGTTTGACGGCGTGCATCTGGGTCACCAGTTCGTGCTGCACCATGTGGTGGAGACGGCTCGTGAACAGGGCTTGCAGTCAATGGCCATTACCTTCGACCAAACGATGCCTCGCGACCAAGTGCTGACATCGCTCAGTGCCAAACGGCTGTTGCTCTCGAAGACGGGTATCGACCGCATCGAGGTGTTGCAGTTTACTGACGAACTACGTCAGATGACGGCCCGTGAATTCATGCAGCAGGTTCTGAAGGAACAGTTGAATGTCAAGATTCTGTTGACGGGCTACGACAACCGTTTCGGGCATAACCGTGAAGAAGGTTTCGACGACTATGTTCGGTATGGCCAAGAGTTGGGCATCGAGGTGAAAAGCCTCCCCCCAGCCCCCTCGAATGGTATGGGTATGGGTGAAGGTCCCACTGTCTCGTCCTCGTATATCCGTCGTTTGCTGGCTGAAGGCCATGTAGGCAAGGCTTCCGAAGGCTTAGGCTATCCGTATACTATCTTAGGACGCGTAGAACATGGCGAACATGTAGGAACGCAATTAGGATTTCCCACAGCCAATCTGGTACCTGTAGACGAGAAACAGCTCATACCCGCTGCTGGTGCCTACGCTGTAAAGGTAAGGATGGAGAATAGCGTGGAGTGGAAACACGGCATGATGAACATCGGCATGCGTCCCACCTTCAACGGCCACAAAAGGACGTTGGAAGTGCATATATTCCGATTAAACGAAGACCTGTATGGTCAGCAGTTGCTGGTATCGTTTGTCGAACGGCTGCGCGAGGAACAACGCTTCGAGAATGTTGAGACACTGATTAACCAGTTACAACAAGATGCCGTGCTGGCCGAACAGATACTGACGGTAGAAGATTGAGGGATTGAGGAATTGAGAAAATGAGAGAATGAGACAATGAGAAATTAAGAAATTAAGAAATTGAGAATGAAAAAAGCAATCATATATCTGATAGAATTTCTTGCCATCCAACTGATAGTAGGATTTATTGTTTCAATGGTATGGCAACTGATTACCAAGTCGGAAGACACCACGACAGCTCAGATTATTACATCGACAGTGGCTGCCAGTGTGGTAACTATTGTCCTCTTTTTGGTGGCCCGTTGGACCGAGGTGTCGCCAAACTGGATACGTACACGTCCTTGGATGGTGTTGACATGGAGCGTTATTGCTGCTGCTGGTGCGTTGATCCCGTCGGCATGGCTACAGGAACAGATGCCCGAACTGCCCAACTTAATGGAAAACGAGTTCGACATGATTCTGAGTAACCGTTGGGGATATCTGGCTGTTGGCCTGTTGGCTCCATTCTCAGAGGAGATAGTGCTGCGTGGAGCAATACTGAAAGAATTGCTGAAGTCGCCAAAGTTGTCACCGTGGGCTGCTATTGCTATCTCTGCTTTGTTCTTTGCCCTTATTCACTTTAATCCGGCGCAGATGCCGCATGCCTTTGTCATTGGACTGTTGCTTGGTTGGATGTACTGGCGTACCGGATCCATCCTGCCAGGTGTGGCTTATCATTGGGCCAACAACAGTATGGCATACATTATATATAATATATATCCAGACCCCGACATGAAGCTCATCGACATTTTCAAGGGTTCCCAGCAGCATGTACTGATGGCTGTAGGTTTCTCGCTGCTGATTTTGGCGCCAGCCATCTATCAGTTAAACATGTGGATGAAGAGGGCAGAGGAGCGGGCAGAGCCCTAGTGAACAGTGAAAAATGAAAAGTGAAAAGTTGATAGGAACGGTGATGCTGCTGGCAGTGCTGCTGACGACAGGCTGCAAGCAGTCGGAGATGCCCCAGGAGAACGCTGTCTACTACTGGCGAACAGAGTGGCGGACAGACTCTGTGGAGCGTGCCTTCCTGCAACAATACCATATTAATAAGGTGTATTGCCGCTACTTCGACGTGGTGATGAACAGCAATGGGGAACCCATGCCCAATGCCACCATTCGTTTCGTACAGGGCCAACAAGAGGGCCTCAAGCTCATTCCTACTGTCTTTATTACGGAGAACTGTATGCACCAGCCCCACAAGGGACTGGCCAAAAAGCTGGTGGACAGGATTGTGCAAATGAACGAAACCAACGACATCAATGGCATTGACGAATTGCAGATAGACTGCGACTACACGGCACGCAACCGGAAGAACTATTACGATTTTCTGCAACAGGTAAGGGATGAGGCCCAAAAGCATGGTATGCAACTCTCTACCACCATCCGTCTGCACCAGTTGGCAATGCCCATACCACCTGTTGACTATGGCGTGCTGATGATCTACAACACGGGAGACCCCAACAAGTTCAACGAACGCAATCCCATTCTCGATATGCGCGACGTAGAGCCTTATCTGCGTTATCTCGCTGACTATGAGTTGCCACTGGCTGCTGCCTATCCAACCTTCCGTTGGATTCGTAATTTTGAAGGGGTACATCTGGAGCATACCGTCGAGGCTGACGAGATTCTGAAGGTGAAAGCGGCTATGGAAAAGAAGCGTCCAGAACTGCGTCACACGATTCTAACCTATCATTTGGATAAAGATAACATAAACCATTATAAACCCGAAACGTATGAAGCGATTTATCATCATTAGTCTGTTGGCAGCTATGGTTCTGCCCTCTTTCGCCTGTGCTGGCGGTGGTACTGACAACTACTACCTGTTTTGTGTGTGCGACAAACAGGAGTTCAGACAGCGTGTGAATGCGCTGACCGACAAGAACTGGCAAGTGTATTTAGGCGATACAAAGGATTATTTCTGGTTCAATGCCGACGATATCATCAAGGCTGCCCAGGACAAGGGCGACCAACTGATGGTTAGCTACGTACAGAACTTGAAGCTATATCTGGACTGTGCCGACGATGTGGCATCAGAGCGTTGGGACTATCCCACCAAGGAGCAACTGGACAAGCGCCAGAAGACGCTGTTGCAAGTGCAGGGGTACGCCTCTGGCAAGATACGCAGCAAGTTGCGCAGTCAGCATGCCCTGCTCTATATGCGTGCCAACATGCTGTTGGGCAACAATCACGAAAACATCCTCTTCTGGGAGCAGACCGCCAGTCAGTTCATCGAGACCGTTTATAAGGACATGATGAAAAACATCTATGCAGGCGCCCTGCTGAAGATGGGACGTGCCGATGAAGCAGGTCGGATATATGCCGAACAGGGCGACTGGAACAGTCTGATGACGCAATACTACAAGAACCGCTCGTTCGAAGCCATCCGTCAGGAATACTTGCGCGATGCCAACTCGGCTGTCTTGCCTTTCCTGTTACAGGACTTCGTGAACAATGCCCAGGAGGCCATTGATGCCGAAAAGGGTTATGGTTCGGAGGGTAAGCTCTTTATTCGTAAGATAGTACGCAGTGAAGCCGAGCAGATGATGAAGTTTGCCGGACAAGTGGTAAGCGAGGGTAAGACACGCGTGCCTGCCCTGTGGAAGACCGCTCAGGCCTGGTTGGAATTCATGTATGGTAACCAGAAGCAGGCACAGCAGACCATCTATACCGCTACGACGTTGGATGGTACGGAGCGCATGAAGGATGTTGCCCGCATTATCCAGTTGTATATCAATTCCATGCAGCAGTCTGTCAATGCACAGTATGACGCGTGGTTGGCAGGAGAGCTTAAATGGTTGAGAAGTCATAAATCTGGTCCTGATGAAATGGGCAATTATTATGACGCAGCCCTCAATCGCCTCGTACATCAGGTGTTAGGCCAGAAATATCAGGATGCTGGACAGCCGCTGACTTCGGTGGCCATCTATAGGGCTTTTAATTCCTATCGCTACGATTATATCATCGACACGATGAAGGTCGAGACGCTGCAAAAGTATTTCTATTACTGTCAGAAGCCTGCTACGACGCCCTTGGAAGAGGTCCTGAAGCCCTTTCAGAATTTGAAGATGGACGATATGAACGACCTGATAGGTACGAAGTATATGCGACTGTGTCAGTGGAGCAAAGCCATACAATGGCTCAGCAAGGTGCCCCTGCAGTTCTATAATTCGAAGGCCTATGCCCGCTATGCCGCCAATCGCAGATACACGGTAGAGCCCTGGATAACGCGTCAATGGTTGAGAACGGAATGGGAAGAAAGCGATATTCAGTGGCGACTGAACCAGCATCCGAAGGTGACGTTCTGTCGTGAGATACAGCAGATGGAGGGCGAACTGAACGTGCTGAACGGACAGACGCTGCAACAGCGTTGCTACGACCTTGCCGTACGTTATGCACAGGCTCACTTCACGGGCGACTGCTGGTACCTGATGCGTGACGGCAAGAGCATTACTGACGAGTTACGTGTCAACGAGACCGACCTGGCAAAGAAAGCTCTGGATTATCTGCGCCAGGCCAGTGCCTCGTCCGACTTCCTGCTGAAGGAAAAGGCTCTCTTCGCCATGTCGTACTACTATCTGCACAAGGATCCGTGGTACACCTATAAATGGGACAGCTCAAAGATGGAAGACGTGATGCAGATTAATCCGGAATCGCCACAGTATCAGGCATTAACAGAACTGGCACGCTTCGAGCAAGCAAACTCTCAGCGTACCAGCAGTTATGTTTCGCGCTGCGACAACTATACGTCGTTCCTCAGCAGCTGGAAAAAGTAACTGAAATTAGTAGTTTTCAGCCTTTACCTGGAAATAAGATTGTGGATGGTCGCAGACGGGACAAACCTCTGGGGCCATCTTTCCTATTACGATATGTCCACAGTTGGCACATTGCCAAATGACATCGCCGTCCTTTGAGAAGACGCGCTCCTTGCGGACATTGTCCAACAGCTTGCGATAGCGCTCTTCGTGAGCCTTCTCGATGGCTGCTACGCCCTCGAACTTCTCGGCAATCTCGTCGAAACCTTCCTCACGGGCTTCCTTAGCCATGCGGGCATACATGTCTGTCCACTCGAAGTTCTCACCACCGGCTGCAGCCTCAAGGTTAGAAGCGGTGTCCTTGATGCCACCTTCTAACAGTTTGAACCACATCTTGGCGTGTTCCTTCTCGTTGGCAGCCGTCTCCTCGAAGATGGCTGCTATCTGTACATAACCGTCCTTCTTGGCCTTCGAAGCCCAGTAGGTATACTTGTTACGAGCCATTGACTCACCGGCAAAAGCCTCTTGCAGATTCTTCTCTGTCTTTGTTCCTTTCAGATCTTTCATACTTGTTTTTTGTTTAGTGAATAATAAATATGTTTCTTAACTCTTAATTCGTAATTTCAACGCCTTATCCTCTGCCGCCTCCATCAGTTCACGTTCACCAGGTCCCTTGTCGTTCAGCCCACAGAGATGCAGAATACCATGAATAATGACGCGATGCAGCTCCTCTTCATAGGCCTTACCAAACAGTTCGGCATTCGAACGTACCGTATCCAACGAAATCACCAAGTCGCCATTCAGCACGTCGTCCTCACAATAGTCGAAGGTGATGATATCCGTATAGTAGTCGTGTCCGAGGTATTCATTGTTCACTTCGAGGATATGTTCGTCGTCACAGAACAAGTAACCCACTTCGCCAACCTTCTTACCGTAGGTAGCGGCCACCCTTCGAATCCAAGCCGTCGTTTCGCGACGCTTGATATTGGGGAATTTGACGTTTTCTGTATTATAGGTAATCATAATTACTCATTTCTAATTACTCATTACTCATTTGCGTTTCGGAAGAAATGCACCTACCTCCACGCCAAAGTGCTGCAATTCGCGCACCATTGTCGATGAAATAGACGAAAATTGCGGTTCAGCATACAGCAGGATCGTCTCCACCCCACTCAGGCTACGATTGATGTCAGCCTGTTCACGTTCGTATTCAAAGTCCTTGACGGAACGTACGCCTTTCACGATAAAACGGGCATTTTCTGCGCGTGCAAAATCGACAGCCAGCCCGTAATAGGGCTTCACCTCAATGGCTGGCACGTCCTGATACAGGTCGGCAATGGCCTTTATACGCTCCTCAGCCGACGGCATATCCGGCTTATGCACCTGGTCGCCCACCACGCCAATCACCAAACGATCGAACAGCGGCAAAGCCCGACGCACAATAGAGTCGTGACCCACCGTAAACGGATTAAAGCTGCCTACAAATATCCCTGTCTTTTTAGTCATAGCGGTAGCAAATTTTTCACTTTTCACTCTTCACTTTTCACTCAAATAGCGTCGGTTCCATAATATTACCAGAATACGGATTACGTCCGAAGTGCTTATAGGCCAACTCCGTTGCCATACGTCCACGAGGCGTACGCTTGATGAAACCCTCCATGATGAGGAAAGGCTCGTACACCTCTTCCACCGTACCGGCATCCTCGCCCACAGCGGTAGCAATGGTCGTAATACCCACGGGTCCGCCACGGAACTTGTCGATGATGGTCAGCAGGATGCGGTTGTCTATCTCGTCCAGTCCATACTGGTCAATATTCAGCGCTTTCAACGCTATCTTGGTTATCTCGGAGTCGATGCGTCCCGTTCCCTTGACCTGCGCAAAGTCGCGCACACGGCGCAACAGGGCGTTGGCAATACGGGGCGTACCACGTGAACGACGGGCAATCTCCAGCGAGGCATCCGTGGTGATTGGTACGCGCAGGATGGAGGCCGAACGCTCAATAATCTTCTGTAACGTCTCTGGATCGTAGTACTGCAGGTGCATATTGATACCAAAACGGGCACGCAACGGGGCTGTCAGCAAACCACTACGCGTCGTGGCGCCCACCAGCGTAAACGGATTCAGGTCAATCTGTATAGAACGCGCCGAAGGGCCCTTGTCTATCATGATATCAATGCGATAGTCCTCCATCGCTGAATAGAGATACTCCTCGACCACAGGCGACAAGCGGTGAATCTCGTCGATAAACAGCACGTCGTTCTTCTCCAGCGACGTCAGGATACCTGCCAAGTCACCTGGCTTGTCAAGCACAGGACCACTGGTAATCTTGAAACCTACCCCCAACTCGTTGGCAATAATGTTCGACAGCGTGGTCTTTCCCAGTCCTGGGGGACCATGCAGTAATACGTGGTCGAGCGGTTCGCCACGATACTTGGCAGCCTCGACAAACACCTCAAGATTCTCCACCACCTGCTTCTGACCGCTAAAGTCGTTGAAGGCCAATGGGCGCAGGGCATTCTCGAATTCCTTCTCGCTACTGCTCAACTGTTCATTTCTGATGTCAAAATCTTCGTCCGTCATGATATTTCTTCGTCTTTAGTTTGCAAAGATACAAAAAGTTACGTGCAAAACAAAAGAACTCATTCTTTTTTTTGTTTTACTGACGTTTTTTTCGTATCTTTGCCCGCAACTAATGTGATTATAATATAAAGAAGTAAAGATAATGAGAACGTTATGAAGAAACAAGTGCTGACATGTCTCTTGATGCTCATGGCTACCATTGCTATGGCTCAAAAACCTATTGAGATGAATCTATGGCCCGAAGGACCAAAGACGAGTAATGGCGACCCTAATGACATGGCGAAGGTCACCGTTTATCTGCCTAACCAGAAGCACGCTACAGGCCGTGCCATCGTGTGCTGTCCTGGTGGCGGTTACTCACATCTGGCCATGCAGCATGAAGGATTCGACTGGGCACCCTTCTTCAATGGTCAGGGTATTGCCCTTATCGTGCTGAAATACCGTATGCCCCATGGTAACTATACGGTTCCTGCCGAAGACGCTGAAGAAGCCCTCCGACTGGTTCGCCGCCATGCTGAGGAGTGGCATATCAATACCAAGGACGTAGGCATCATGGGCTTCTCGGCAGGTGGTCATCTGGCTTCCACCGTGGCTACCCATGCCACAGGCGATGCTGCGCCTAATTTCCAGATATTGTTCTATCCCGTCATCTCTATGGAACAGGGTACCACCCACCAGGGCTCACGCGACAATCTGCTGGGCAAGAACCCTAAGCGTAAGCTGATTAACGAATACTGCAACGAGCAGCACGTCACTAAGCATACGCCACGTGCCTTCCTCGCTCTGGCTCATGATGACCGTGCCGTACCTCCCGTTAACAGCCTGAACTACTATGAAGAGCTGTATGCCAACAAGGTACCCGCTGCCATGTATATCTACCCCTCAGGAGGCCACGGCTTTGGCATCCGCCAGTCGTTTACCTACCATTTTGAGATGATGCTCGAACTGAAAGCCTGGCTGCGCAGCTTCTAACATGAAACAGATTGTACACCTTATTGTAATTATATTTATTGCACTCCTGACGTTTGCTAGTTGTGGAGACCATAAGTCTGTGAGACAACTGCCGCATTTGGGTAATACGCCTTATCAGCAAGATTCGGTGTTGGTGACCTATGCCACTAATCCCAAACGTGCACTCACGTTACTCGACTCAGCGCAGCTCTTGGGTCATATCAGTGACTACCGTGGTCAGTTCATCCGTGCCAAGATTTATAGCAAGTCACTTGTGGAGCAACAGCAGGACTCTGCTATCCTTATCTTAAAGTCGCTACTCACCCACGACTCCGTGCGCAACAACGCCACGGAGCGGGAGAACATCTATGACTTGCTCATCACAACTTCCCGTATCAAACACGACCTTGAAGCGTATCTGCATTGGGCCACATTGAAGGCTGAACTCTGTCAGCAGCAGGGCGAAGAGACCGAACGCTGGCGAACAGAGGCAGATATAGGCTTATTGATGACCTACTTAGGGCAAATTGACGAGGGCCTTCACAAGCTCGACGATGCCATCAGTCGCCTTGACGGTCCAGGCAGTATTGACCGCATGGATGCCTTCATCGTTGCCGTGAAGCGTAAGATTAATGCCCTCAACGACCTGCATCGCTTTCCCGAAGTCATTACACTGGGACAGCGCATCCTTGACCGTTTGGATCACTACGAACAACATGCCAAGGCGTACAAGGAAGACAGTTATCGCCTGTCGTGGAGCGACAACCCTAACGACCGTGACCGCTATCTGGACTTCAGCCGTGCTCAGGCATGGGGATTTCTGGCTGGTGCCTACACCTCGTCTGACGCTCAAAAGGCCCGTGAATACCTCTCCCTCTTTGACAATAGCGGTTATGGCAAGACCTTTATGGGCCGTCGCATGATAGCTCCCACACAGATAGCCTTGGGTATGTACGACGAAGCCCTGGCTACCTATGACGAAGTGGCGCGTCGCATGGCTGCCGACACGTTGAATGACGACTATGCCGTTATCCTCCGTTCCCGTGCCATTGCTGCCCGTTCCAAAGGTCGTATCGCAGAGGCTCTTGACTATGAGACCCGTTATGCTACCCTTTCGAAGGTCGTCAGCGACAGCCTGCACCGTAGCGAGGCCCACGACTATGCTGCCCGCTATCATGCTCAGGAACAGCAATTGGAGATTCAGGAGAAGGAGGCCGAAGCCGAGCGTCTGCATATTATCAGTCTTGCCATTGCCGTCATGGCCTTGTTGGCCATTGCTTTTGCCGTCTATTTCTTCCGTCAGAAGCGCATTGTCACTGAAAAGAATCGTGCTTTGGTCCGTATGATGAATGAACAGATGAGTGAACCCTCGACGCCCATCGCCACTCGGAAAGAGGCTGAGGCCGAGGCTTCCATTTTCAATACCATTGATGCCGCCATCCGCTCCGAACGTCTCTATACTAACATCGGCTTGCAGCGACAGAACATCTGTGACCGCTTTGGTATCAGTCGCCATGCCCTCAATGATTTGTTGACGGAATATGCCGACGGACAGTCCTTCCCACAATATATCAATACCATCCGACTTGCTGAAGCGCTCCGTTTGCTCCACGACGAGCCTGCAAAGACTGTTTCGACCATTGCCAATGAAGTTGGTTTTACGCCTGCCAATTTTCGTGAACAGTTTAAGCGAAAATATGGTATAACTCCCGCTGATTACCGTCAGAATCAATAAAGAAAAGGGTGCTTGACATTGACGAAATTGTCAAAACACTTTTAATATTTACAAAAATTCCTGTTTTCAACGCACGCATTTGGGTCACGTACCAAATGCGTGCATATATTCTTTTCTGAATCAAATTTTTTTTGATTAATTTTGTTGCCGAAATTAAAAACGCTATGGACAAGGACCTCTTTAAAACCATTGACAGCATCATTCGTACTGAACGTCTTTATGCACAAGTCAACTTGTTGCGTGAGGACATCATGCAGCGTTTCAACATTGGTCGCCATCATCTTAACGACCAGTTGAACACCTTTGCCGATGGCATGTCCTTTCCTCAGTATATTAATTCTATACGTATGGAGGTGGCATACGATCTGCTGACCAATCATCCCGAGATGACTATTACCGACATAGCCCGTGAGGTAGGTTTTACTGCCCCTAACCTTCGCGAGCAGTTTAAGCGCTGCTATGGCATTACCCCTGCTGAATATCGCGCCACCCTTGTTGATACTGACGACTTTGAAGAAGATAATAGTTAATGCGGTAGCAAATAATGTACACACAACAGAGTCTTCACGATACCCTCTTCCTCATGCTCTATGGCGGCGTTGCCATATTGGCCTTGGTGTCAGGTCTCTACCTGTGGCTGAGGCGTAGTAACGCCTTCCTGCCTGACGTCACCCCACCAAGGGCACTGTGCCGATGGACGGCAGCCTTCTTTGTGATGGTGGCGCTGAGCCATGTATGGTGGTATGTGCTGGGCGTCTATTGGCTCACGGATGACCGTATGGTGCGCAATATCACGGCAGTTACCCTCGACCATATCCTGCTTGTACCGCTCGTCATGGCCATTCTGCTGCGCATGTTGCAGAATCACGAGTATAGGCTCTGGCCGTGGGTCTTGACGCAAATGCCCATCCTCGTGTCTGCTGCCGTAGGCATTGCCACACACGACGCTTTCTACGGTTTCGACCTGCCGACCTACTGGCAGTTGGCCGTCATGGTCATCTTTGTCATGTATTACATTTATGTGCTGATACATTACGGACGCTGGCTGCGCGAGAACTATGCCGACCTTGAGCATAAGGAGGTTTGGCAGAGTCTGCTGTTTGCAACCGCCCTTTTCTTTGTCTATGAGGTTTATTTCACTAATCCGGGCGAGATGGTCAGGGAGTATCTGGCACAGATAGAGACGCTTGCCATCATTGGCTTCCTGCTCTGGCGTGTCGAGACCCTGCAGGAACTTAATGCTAAAGAGACCGTTATGCCCGAAGACATTCTTGATGCTGAAGAGAAAGCTGAGTCCTCGGCCAGCATTATGACCATGGCCATTCCCGACAATATTCAGGAGTTGCTCGACAAACATTGCGTAAGAAGGTGCCTCTATCTGCAGCACGACCTGACGCTGCAACAGTTGGCCACGGCCATCGGCACCAACCGCACCTATCTCAGCGCCTATTTTACCCAGCAGGGCATTACCTATAATACCTATATCAACCGCCTGCGCATCGACCACTTCATGCGCCTCTACCGCGAAAGCATCAAGTCCGAGCGCACCGTCACCGCCATACAGCTTGCCCAAAAGAGCGGTTTTCGCAGCTACAGCACCTTTGCCACTGCTTTCAAATTCTTCAACGGCCTGACCGTCACTGCATGGACCAAGATGCCGATGTAATCCCTTCGCGCCTCCTGCAACTCTCAGAATTTACAAAAAATACTTTCTGAATTTACAATAATTGCAGATGTGGGGCGTCGGGGTATTGTGGGAAAGTAAATAATAACGTACCTTTGCACTAAAAAGCTAAACAGCAGCAACGATAATGGATGATAAAATAATCAAAGTGGTGAACGAAGCACGGTGGATCGACGGCCAGAATGTGAGAAACAGGCTCGACGACATCACCTATAACCCGATGCGCAGTCAGGAAGAGTTCGTCATGAGGCTTATGCGCGAAAATGCCAGGACGGAATACGGTCGCAAGCACGGTTTTAAGAGCATTCGCAACATCAGTGATTTCAAACTCGCACTGCCTTTGACATCCTACAACGATTACACATCTTTTATCGAGCGCATAGCCAATGGCGAGCGTAACGTCCTGACGGCCTATCTGACCGAACACATCTCGATATGGGATGGCTTCAATGGACTGCCACAGTCTCGTTGGAGTGCGCAGGCAAGCTACGACTACAGCTTCTGCGCCGGTTTCTACGTCGCAGGCCATCATGGCTATCTGTCTGACGGCATGACCCTGAACCTTGTCGACGACAGCGTCGACCGCCTCGCATCGGGCATTACCGTCGGCAACCTGTTAGGCCGACTGTTAGAGAAGCGCGACTTCGACACCAAGCAAGTCTACGCCATACCCGTTGACATCGTCAACTCGTCGGACGAGACCTACAAGCCCTACCTCGAAGCCCTCTTTGCCCTCAAGACGCGCGATATAGCCATGGCCATCTGCGACCACTACGACAATATGGTGGAACTGCTGCGCTATATCGAAAAACACTGGCCCACACTGGCCGAGGACATTGAACGTGGCAACACCCACGTCAAAGCCGACCCCGAAAGGGCTCAAGCTGTTCGCGACATCATGCAGTCGCACCACATCGGTACACAGCTTGTGGAACAGCTGTGGCCAGGGTTGCGCTGTATCATGGTACATGACGTTGACTGTCTGAGTGCCAGCTTCGAGTTGTTGCGCACCTATTGCGGCAACAATATCCATTTCGTGTTCACTGGCATCAGCTCGCCAGAAGGCACCTTCTCGACGACATTGAACCTGGACGATCCACAGACAGTGTTGATACCCGATAGTGTGTTCTATGAATTCAAGCCCAAGGAAGCAGCGTCCTATAACACCCTGCTGACCATGGACCAGCTGGAGATAGGCCGCAGCTACGAATTGGTGGTTTCGACGTTGTCGGGTCTTTACCGGTATATGACGCATAAGACCTTCCTCGTCGTTGGTCGCTACCACGACACCCCCACCGTGATTATTGACAAAGGATAAAGTGATAAATTAAGATATGAATCAAGGTAAAAAGAATGTTCAGCCGCCCTATTTGAAAGCAGGAGACAAGGTGGCCCTTATATCTCCTGCTTACTGGGTGCCACAAGAGGCTATACTTCAAGCTGCAGAAACCATTATCAGTTGGGGACTTCAGCCGGTGTTGGGTCCTCACACCAACAATCTGAATGTGAACGCATACGCAGGAACAGCCGACGAGCGTGCTGCCGACCTGATGTGGGCACTGGAAGATGACTCGATTAAGGCCATCGTCTGTTCGCGTGGCGGTTATGGCGCCATCCACCTGCTGAATCGTATTCCCCACGAATATTTTCAGCAACACCCCAAATGGATTATCGGTCATGGCGACATTACCATTCTGCTCTATGCCGTCGTCGGTTCAGGTGTCATGTGTCTGCACGGCCCTATGGCTTTCCAGATAGCCAGCCGTCAGGAGCCCGCTACCACCATTACCCGCAATATCCTTTTCGGTACACTGCCACAATATAAGATTCCAGCCAATCCCTATAATCGGATTGGCCATGCGGAAGGCATCCTTGTTGGAGGCAATCTTTCCAGCTATTGTTCGGTGGCAGGCACTAAATACCATCTTCCTGGCAAACAAGACATCATCCTCTTTATCGAGGAGGTCGAGGAGTCGTTGCACGACATTGACCGCCTGTTCTACATGCTGCGTCTGCAACATGATTTTGAACGCGTGCGTGGCATCATCTTCGGTACGTTCAGCTCGATTAAGTACGACCTCCAGTATGGCAGTGTCGAGCAGATGCTGATAGCCCACCTCAAGGAATACGAGATTCCTATCTGCTGTGGCTTCCCCGTTGGCAGCAATAGCTGTATTCCACTCATCGAGGGAGCCCCCTGTTCACTGGATGTGGCAGGAGACCATGCTCTGTTGACCTACAACATGAGTGGAGAGGTCGAGCCCTTCGATGTCACTATCGCCAGCACCCAACTTATCAAGTAAAGCGTCGTGATATTAATAGTAGCAATTCAATGTATTGCTCGAAATACGACCGAAACCGAATCAGCCCGTTTCCAGTTTTTGGAGACGGGCTTTCTTCTTTATAGTCTCAGAATTTACAAAAATAGTCTCAGAATTTACAAATTTCAAATCTTTTATTGGGTAGCGTTTGGAAGTTCAAGAGAAAATTTGTACCTTTGAATCCAAGTTACAAAGATGTGTGGTTGTGACGTGATGTCACGAGCGAATAATTGTAAAAAGAACAAAAAAACTATAATATAAAACAATCGATTTATGACAAAAGAAAATGATTTTACTAGTGTGAGGCGGACTATGACTCTGCCCACCAAGCTCCACACTCGGGGCGGTGCGTTCTTACGCGCATTATTATTATTAATGTGTATGCTGTTCTCTGCCCAGAACTCCTGGGCCGACAGTGGAGCCTGGTATTTCAAGGAAGATGCCGGCTTTAAGTGGAACATTGCAGGCGATTGCGAGATTGAGTTCTCCATCCCTGTGTTTATTTGGGACTCGTCATCGAATGATGCCGTCAAGTGGGGTTACCTCTACGTGACGCCAGACGGTGAGAGCGAGACCGAGTTGATTTATTATGCCTACGACGAAGGCGATGACTCGCGCAATATGGACGAGCCGGTCTTCTTCCAGGCTTTGACGGAAGGCGACTTCAAGGTCACCAACACCACGTCAGGTACCGTGAGCTTCACCCGTAACGACGGTAAGAGGAGCTGGGTGCTGAAGAGGGATGCCGACGATGACGACCACCATACGGCGAAGATTCGTTGGAAGGTGCCCTACCAGTGGCGTGGCAAGACGCTGAAGTTCCGCGTCAAGTTCAATTACTACGATAAGTTTGGCAATACTGATGTCGAACACAGCTTTGATTCCTACGACTGTCCGGCACCAGCCGATGTGTCTCTTGCGCTGAACGACCCCATGCTGGCCTTCGACAAGTCGAGCGCTGGCTACATCATGATTCCTTGGTATGCCCAGGCAAAGAGCATCAGCAATGCCAAGCTGACAGCCGTCGACGCCGCCACTGGCCACGCCTCCATTACGAGGGTACAGGTGAATGGCCTGACGGGCTATGTCAACCTGCCCATGAACCGCCCTTATTCGAGTGTATCGCTCAGCGGTTCGGTTGTTGCCACTGACGGTACGGCAGTTCCTGGCGAGTTGTCGTCGAGTACGATAGCAGTACCGATGCTGCATACCCCCACCAATCTGACGGCGAGCATGCAGCCCGACGGCAAGGTGGTGCTGAAATGGAATGTCGATCTGCCCGAATATGACGACATCATGGAGAGTGACATGTTCGATATCCAGCGTAACATGACTGGCAGTACCAACCCTGACGATGCTTCATGGACCACGATAACGCAAGAACAATACGAACCCAAGAAGGGCAGCTACGAGGTTGTCGATGCCGATATGATTAATCGCTATCAGGGTAAGCCTGTCACCTATCGTGTCCGTCGTCAGGCTACTGTGGCCTGGGGTTGGGTGCCTGCTGCCAAGTATGCAGAGGTACAGATACCTGCCAACGTGAACATCTTTGGCGTCAACAGTGCCACGGCCATGCGCAGCAGCGAGTGGAACGACGATGTTCACAAGGTGGACTTCACCTTTAACTTCGGTGGTCCGGAAACGGACGAGAACGGTACCCTCATTATACGTACCGTTGCCGATTGGGAAAAGCTGGCCCAGCGTGTCAGCGCCGGTGAGACAGGTCTTAATGTTATCATGGCCGGTGATATCGACTTGGGCAAGAGCCAAGTGATGATCGGTACTGAGGCTAACCCCTATCAGGGTACGTTCGACGGTAACGGCTATACGCTGACCGTTCACTATAACAGTGCCGAAGAGTGGACCGCCCCCTTCCGCTATGTGAAAGGTGCGACCATCAAGGGGTTGACCGTTGACGGCGACATCACGACATCGAAGAAGCATACAGCTGGACTTATTGCCTATTCCGACAGTGCGACGTCCATTCTCAGCACCAGTGTCTTGGCAGCCATCACCAGTAGCTATGCGCCAGGTAACGACGGTTCCTGCGTCGGTGGTTTCGTGTCGCAAGCCAGTAAGAATGTCGGTCTGAAGGTCACGAACTGTCGCTTTGCCGGTCAGCTGTTAGGCGAGAAGTGCTATGCTAACGGTGGTTTCGTGGGCCATGCCGCCTCGGTGGTCAAGTTTGACAAGTGCCTCTTCGAGCCGACCAAGATTACCATGATGTATAAGGAATGTAAGACTTATGCCCGTGGTGTTGAGCCAGAACTGACAAGCTGCTACTATAAGGAATGCTACGACGATGCGGAGACAGCTATCGTCGAGGGTTACCCGTGTATGGTCATCCGTACTGCCGACGACTGGGTAAAGTTCAGGGATGCTGTAGCGGCTGCCGGTGGTAATGACGTTCATGCCGTGCTGGCCAATGACATCTCTATAGTTCATAGTGTAGGATTAATGAACGATGTACCCTATAGTGGCTATTTCAACGGTAATGGTCATACGCTGAATGTGAACATCGATGGTGCCAGCATTCGTCATATTGCACCATTCGCCCGTGTGAACAATGCCGTCATCAGGAATTTGCACGTCACGGGAACTGTGAAGGGTGGTATGTATTCTTCGGGTTTGGTAGGTATTTCTCGCGATGGACTGAAATTGGGTATCTATAATGTACGCGTATCTGCCAACATCATCGCTTCCGGTGAAGGCTCAGCAGGCCCACGTACAGGCGGTTTTGTGGGCTATGCCGGAAATGGCAGAACAGAAATTGTAAATTGTTTGTTCGACGGTACCATCACCGCCAAATCCTGGAACGCCTCCTATTCCTCTGCCTTCATCGGTTGGAGTAATTATGGTGGCAGCTGGGGCTTTGAGTGTAACTTAGAGAACGGTAAGTATGTCAATTCCAAGGAGAACGGTATGTGCATGGCAATGGAAAAGAGCCTTATTCAAATTGGCTCACAAATAATTTCTAATCCAAAATGGTGGGGCGGTTCCGGCTCGAACTACTCAGTGCATGACTGGTGGGAGATGGCCAGCAACGCCAACCGCAATGTCGAAATCAACAACTCACTGGTCGACAGGTTAGGTGGCAAAGACAACTGGAAATACGAGGGCGGTCTGGTCATTCCCAAAATGGCCGTTGCTTCCATCGGTCAGGGCGAGACCGCCGTTCCCTTTACCGACGAGGAACTGTTGGCTAAGCTTGACACAACGTGGAAGTCAAAGGGCAACGCCATTGTACCCACCATCAACCGTACCGAGGGTAGCATCTACGGCTCTGCCGTCTGGGACAATCGTGCCAAGCTGCAGCTGCGCATCAATATGCACGGCGAGAACGGTGTGGTGGACAGTAATATCATCGACCTGTCAGGCAACGAGGATGTCATCAAGAAGAATAAGTTTACGCAGGAAATTTCGCGCAAGTGCGTGGAATACTCCTTCGACCTCATCGTAGGCCGTGGCAAGTCGCCACTGCCGATTATCAATGTGAAGGGCGACACGGCCGTCTATGCTGTGAAGAAGGTTGACCAGGGCGACCTGGCAAACTACCGTTTCCAGAACAGCGACCGCATCACCTCGCTGACAGCCAACAAGAAGCAGAGCAGCGTCGAACTGGTTTGGGAGACCGCCGGTGGCGACCACGACTTCTTCCGTGTGCTGCGCCGTCTGCACAGCCTCGATGCCAATGCTGCATGGACCGATACCATTGCCACCGACCTGAACCAGCTGTTCTTCGAAGACAAGACCGTGCTGGTGCAGCAGGCCTACGACTATAAGGTGGAGAGCGTCTGGCAGTGCGAGGGTACTAATATCGAGAGCCTGACCTGTACGGGCGAATGCGAACCCACGGGTATGGTTAACGGTTATATCCGCATGGCCGACGGTACCGCTCTGGGCGGTGTCACTGTGGAGTGCCGTCCCGACAATGTTCCCGGTGCCAATAGCCTCTATACGACAAAGACCGACGAAGCCGGCTACTATGAGTTCAAGGGACTGCCGTTCCAAGGCACTGGAAGATATATAGTCACGGTGCCGGTATCTGGTGACGGCGGCAACTATACAGGTCCTAACGATCAGGGTTCGGTGGTCTTCTCGACCAACTCGAACTGGACGCAGAACTTCAATTTCTTCATGGACACCTACTACGTCTATTCGGGTCACGTCTATTATCGCGACACCTCGATACCTGTGCCAGGAGTATCGTTCAAGCTTGACGGCAACGTGATGCATGATGCCAGTCAGCAGGTCATCACAACCGACACACAGGGTGCCTTCTCGCTGAGTATTCCTAAGGGCGGCCATAGCGTACAGGCTGTGAAGGACGGCCACGTGTTTGCCGAACAGGGCTTCTTAATGAACCCCGACGCCCTTACGGCCGAGGATAAGTACAATTATAACTTTATCAAGAACGTCTCGAACGTCTATCTCTGGGACACTACCTACGTGATGCTACGCGGTCGCGTGGTTGGTGGCGACGTGCAGGGCAGCAAGCCATTGGGTCAGAGTCTGTCGGAGAACAACCTGGGCGACTCCATCAAGATTGTGATGCAGTTGGAGGGCGACAACGCCTCTTACCTGATTCGCAAGCAGGACGACGAGACGGTGAAGTCGGCCAGCTATGTTTACAACTTCGGTCCTGGCGAGGAGAACACGGCACGTGTCGATGTCACCCGCCACACGCTGACCATCCGTCCTGATGCCAAGACGGGCGAATACCAAGTGATGCTGCGTCCAGCCAAGTATAAAGTCATCGAGATATCGGGCGAAGGCTATGCTACCCTGTTCCAGCAGGGCAAGGTGGGCGAGACCGTCGACCTGTCGTTCAACGTAGAGGGCGATACCTGTGAGTATAACCGCATCTATCATGCCGTACCTACCGTTGAGGTGACCCAGTTCAATCCTGGTGGCGAGAAGTACTTCGGTGTAAAGAAACTGACGGCTTCCGACAACATCGGCAACAAGGCACAAATCAACCTCTGGTACACCGAGAAGAACAAGGCCGACTCGACAAAGGTCGATGAAATATACAGCTTAGGCCATCCTGTCTTCATGGCAGGCTCACCCTACGGCTTCATGCTGCAGGCCTGTGAGAAATACTATAAGAACAACAATATCAATAATGTGCCTGACATCGTCAATCTGAGTGGCGGTAAGGTTAAGATACAGAATGACCTGACCACCGACTCGAAGACTGCCATGTGGGAGCAAGAACTGGATGCGAACGGTGGCGCCTCTTACATCTTCACGCCCGACAATACCACCTTCACCATCGAGGGCGACAATGCGTTGAAGAATGTGAGCATCACGCTGGAGTACGACGGGAGCTACTACGACGTCAAGCCGTTCAACGGCAAGATTCTGCAAGGCTACGTCATGGCTACCATAGCCAAGTCACAGGGTCGTAAGGCTGTCGTGGCAGGAACACCTAAGCTCTTCGACATTCTGCGCGACCCGCCGGGTGGTAGCAGTTCGGCCTATATTGAGGAAGGTACGAAGCTGAGTTACGGCTACACATGGGATTTGACGGCCATGTTAGGACTCAGTATCAAGCAAAAAATCGGTAAGTCAACAACCATCTATAATGGCGTCGTAGCTGCACCTGCCGGACAGGGAACCACTTCAGGTACCATCCAAACCCAGGAAAGCAAGACGGGTTATAATGTTGACATACATACCAACTTCGGTATGTCGTGGACCTACAGCTATAACATGGACATCACGGAACGCATCCAGACATCAAGCAGCAAGAAGTGGATTGGTTCCAAGGCTGACATCTTTATCGGCACAACCGAGAATGTCGTCTTTGAGGATGCTATGGCCGTACGTGTCATTCCCGACAGCATGTACCAGATTGTGAAACAGCACGGTGGCGGAACATTCCAAATGACCGACAAGGATGGCAACACCGCTAAGATTAAGGTGCCCGACGGTACAACCAAGGTGCTGGTCAAGGGTACTGACGACACAGGCAAGCCCATCTATCTGGTTCGCGACGAGGTGATGCGCGTTTATCCGACGGTGAAATCGACGTTTGCCCATACGCAGAGCTTCATCGAGAACGAGCTGCTACCCGACCTGATGAAGATTCGCAACTCACTGCTACTGCCCAAGGGCACAGACGATAGCTATGCCCAGTCGTTGGCCAACCAGCGTGGCTATCCTGCCTACGTCAGCAAGGTGGACGTAAAGGATGAGAACTATGGTTTGAAGGGCTATTATACGCCTTTCTATCCTGCCGAAAAGCCCACGGCTAATGACAGCATCAGCGCCCTCAACCAGGAGATGTATGCCTGGATCAGCATGCTGGCTAAGAATGAGCAAGAAAAACTTAGCGTCCAAGACAGAAATCTGGTAAAGCGCTACGACTTTGACGGTGCGGCCAATATCCAGTACAGCGAGTCGTTCAGCACTGCCACAAATGGATCGCGATACTTACGCTACCCGTTGTTGACAGGATTTGGTAACCTTGCCGTCTTTGGTGGTGTCTTTGGTCCATTGATGAAGGCTATAGAGGCAGGACTGACGAAAGGTACAGCCAAAACATCAACGCAATATGATTATGATTATGGAGAGAATGGTGATCCTACAATGGTCGAAATTGAATTCGCAGGGTCTAAAACTGAAATTTCGTTCATGCCTATCATCATGGTCAACTTCACCGACAAGTTTACGACTACAGAGTCTTACTCCAAGAAGACCGGCTTCACACTGTCGGCATCAAGCAAGTCGAGCATGACGGTGGATGTCTATCGTACGGAAACACAGTTCACGTATAATAAAGACCAAAACCGCTTCTACCAGTTGACAAATGATATGCTCGACGACGTGCGCAACGGTCGTTTGGGTAGCACGGGTGGCTTGAGTTGGGTACAGGATTCGACTGCTGTCTATTCGAACTTCGTATTCCGCACCCGTGCCGGTGTGACATGCGAACCTTACGAGAAGGAACGCGTCACGAAGTGGTTCCAGCCCGGTACGGTGATCGACGTGGCTACGGTTCCTGCCGACAAACCCAGAATTTGGATGGACGAGCCCGTAGTGAGCAATGTACCGTTCGACGAGCCAGCCCGCTTCAAACTGCACATGGCTAACGAGAGCGAATATCCGGAGCGCGCCTCACTGGTATTCAACTACTTCCTGCTGTCGAGCAGCAATCCTGACGGTGCCAAGATCTTTGTGGATGGAAACCCAGTGACCTCGGCGGGTACGAACATCACGCTGTACCCCTGCCGTGACAATAAGAACGAGGTGATGATATTCACCAAGGAGTTGGAACTTTACCCAGGTAAGGAATTCGACTATAACGACCTGACACTCTGCCTGTATGACCCAGAAGACGCCAACCGCGTGTTCAGCTGTAAGTTCTCGGCACACTTCGTGCCGACAGCCGGCAAGGTCAGCGTCAACACACCAGGCAACAACTGGGTGATGAACACGGAGAGCCCGTACGACGGCAAGCGCCAGGCGTGGTACATGCCTGTACGTATCGACGGATTCGACACCAACTACCGTGGCTTCGACCACATCGAACTGCAATACAAGCTGTCGACACAGGGCGACAAGGACTGGGTGAACGTCTGCTCGTTCTATAAGGACAAGGAGCTGATGGCCAAGGCCAGCGGCGTGACCGACACCATTCCTGACAACGGCGTCATCGTGGCTAAGTTCTATGGCGAGGTAGACCCGATAGAACAGTACTACGACATCCGTGCCGTGAACTACTGCCGCCATGCGGGTGGATTCCTGACCGGTTCGTCAGAGATATTGAAGGGTATCAAGGATACACGCCTGCCGGTAGTCTTCGGTACGCCTGAGCCTACAGACGGCATCTTAGGCATCGGTAACGACATTATGATCAAGTTCTCGGAGCCGATAGCCGGCAACTACCTGCGAGGCATCAACAACTTCGAGGTGCTGGGTTCACTGGTCAGCAACGACGTATCGACCTCAACCTCGTTGAACTTCACGGGTACCGGCTATGCCGTTACACAGGGGAGCCGTAATCTGTCTGGCAAGAGCTTTACGGTTGACGTGATGCTGAATCCTACTGCCGATGAGGAAAAGATGACCGTCTTCTCGCATGGTGGTGAGGAGAAGGGCCTGCGCTTCGGACTGACTGCCGACCGTAAGCTGATGGCTACGATTAACGGACAGACCATAGAGTCGGATTCGACCGTCAAGTTCAACAATGCCCTGCACGAGGTAGCCTACGCCCTCGACCAGTCGGGTGACAACATGACCATCCACTTCTTCGACGGCAGCAAGGCTATCGGTAGCAAGACGCTGAGCGGCAAGTACGAAGGTGCATCGCCGCTGAAGATTGGCTTTGACATTACTGGCGAAGACATGTTTAAGGGCGATATGCTGGAGTTCCGCCTGTGGAACCGTGCCTTGGTAGGTGGTGACAGCGGCGACCTGAGCCTGTATGGCAAGAAGAAGCTGACGGGATATGAGAGTGGTCTGATGGACTACTACCCGATGAACGAAGGCGAAGGCGTGTTTGCCTACGACAAGGCACCAGGCAGCATGGATCTCATGCTGGCAGGTACCAGTTGGAAGCGTCCTGCCGGTATATCAATGGCCATGAAGGGCGACAAGGGTATCGTCATGAAACCCGACAAGTTCCAGCGTGGCAAGAATCAGGACTACACCCTGGCATTCTGGTTCCGCACCACGGACAAGGACAATACGCTGTTCTCGAACGGTGAGGCCAAGCGTGGACAGGCCGGTCAGATCAATATCGGTATCAAGGACTATAACCTCTACGTACGCTCGGCAGGCTTTGAGAAGCGTAATATGCTTTCAGTAGCCGGTCCGACCGACGGCAACTGGCACCACTTCGCCATGACCGTATCGCGTTCGCAGAACGTGGCTAACGTCTATCTGGACAAGAAACTCATCGACTCATTTGCCGCTGATAGCCTGAGTGGTATCGAAGGCGACCACATCGCATTGGGTGCCACCTACGTGGACAAGAACACGCCGACCAACGCGATGACGGGTAATATTGACGAGGTGGGTATGTTCTCGAGTGTACTGCCACTGAACCTCATCAAGGAGTTCTCGAACCACACGCCACTCGGCACGATGAGTGCCATGATGGCTTATCTGGACTTCGGACGCTCAGAGAAGAACGACCAGAACATACAGCATCTGGAGCCTACGGGCATCAGCCTGAAGCGCTATGTTGACTCGCAGGGTAAGATCTTGGAGCGCCGAGATACGCTATTGGCCGACACCGAGGTGGATGCCTTTGCTGACCGTAACGTCTTCGCTCCTATGGTGAGCAACGCTCAGCTGGATAACCTGAACTACAGCTTCGTAGCCAATGACAACGAGCTGTACGTTAACATCACCGAACCAGACTTCATGGTTGAGAAGACCAACGTCTACGTCACCGTGAAGGAGGTTCCCGACCTGCAGGGCAACCTGATGGCTTCGCCACTGACCATGAACGTCTATGTCTATCGTAATCCGCTGCGCTGGGATGTGAAACGCATCAGCAAGGAAGTGAACTACGGCGAGGGTATGACGTTCGAGGCTACGGTGAAGAATCTGAGCGGTGTGACGCAGAACTACCGTTTAGAGGATCTGCCGATATGGATTTCGGCTTCGCAGACCAGTGGTGTCATCAGTGCACTGGACGAGGCGACCATCACGTTCACTGTCTCGCCATATATTAATATAGGTACGTACGACGAACAGTTGGCACTCGTGGGCGACAACAACATGTCGGAACCGCTGCCTATTCAACTGCGTGTCCGTGGTTGTGAACCCGACTGGGCCGTCAGCGACCGCCTGAAGCAGATGAACCAGACGATGATGATGGTAGCACGCGTGAAGTTGGACGGTGTGGTAGCCAACTCGGAAGAGGACGTTCTGGCTGTGTTCGACGAGAACCAGCAGGTACTGGGTGTGACCAATATCGAGGTCAACGAGAACGGCAACGCCAACGAGGCACTGGCCTTCCTGACCATCTACGGCTATATCAACCCCGACGGCTCGAAGCCTAAGCTCGACTTCCGCTTCTATAAGGCTACAGCGGGCAGCGTCCACAGAGTAACACCGGCTGACGGTACCGTTTACACTTTCCAGAAGGATGCTCTGGTCGGCTCGGCCAGCAATCCTGTCGTCTTGGAGGACAACTCACAGCATTCGGTATGGTGGATTGCACTGAACAAGGGTTGGAACTGGGTAACTATACCTGTCGTGCCACAGAATAAGACCGTCGGTCAGTTCCTGAACGACATGACGACATGGGAGGCCGGCGATATGATAACGACCATAGACGGCACTAACGTGCAGCAATACACCTGCATTGAAGACAAGAACGCCGCTCGTGGCTACCGTTGGAGCAATGAAGACCAGCCCATCACCATTAAGGGTACGCAGATGTACAGCATCTACTCGATGAGCGACAAGAGGATTTATCTGCAAGGCGAGTTCGACTATAGCCCAGTCACCGTACATAAGGACTGGAACCGTATCGGCTATTCGAGAACGATCAACCTGCCCGTCTCACAGGCCATGTCAGACTATCAGGAACAGGCTCGTGAGGGCGATGTACTGAAGTCGCAAGATGCCTTTGCCGTGGCCAGCATGGGTGCTAACGGACTGATCTGGAAGGGTACGCTGCAGTATATGGAAGCCGGTAAGGGCTACATGCTGAAGCGCCAGGATGACAACACTGTAAGCTTCGATTATCCCGTCTATTTCACAGACAGCCGCTACAGTGGCAGCAATATGACACAGGCTCCACGTCAGGTCAGCACTGCAACGACGATGAATATTGTAGCTGCCGTAGAGGGCTTTGAGACTGAGGTCGGTGACCGTCTGGTAGTATTCAGTGGTGCCGAACGCATGGCTGAGGCCGTTGGCGACGATGAGCAGAACTACTATCTGAACATCGGCAGTGACGCTAAGAGCAATGAGCCGCTGACCTTCGTGATAGAGCGTGACGGCGAGACCGTGGCCATGACAGGCAGCCGCATCAGCTACGCACCCAACAAGGTGCTCGGTACGCCCAGCAGTCCTACTGCCATCAGCTTCACGGCACTTGACCAGATGCCGCACGACGGCAAGTGGTACAATGTGGCTGGCGTCCTGATTGGTAAGAAGCCGACACAGAGTGGTGTATATATCTACAACGGCAAAGCAGTGGTGGTTAAGTGAAAAGTGAATAGTGAAAAGTGAATAGTGAAAAGTGATGATGAAAATGAAAAAGAGTATATTAGCATTAGCAGCCCTCGCCCTATTGGCGTGGGGCTGCTCCTCGGACGACGATGGAACGACCAAGAAGCCAACACCTCCGACACCAACGGAGCTGCCTTCGGGCACAGATGTGCGTCCGTCATGGCAGGTGCCTAACTACAACCTGTTCGAGCAGATCATGAGTGTTAACGTACAGCTGCAAGACACGCTTGTGAAGTATGCCTCGACGGAGGACCTGCTCTGCGCTACTATCGGCAATGAGGTACGTGGCGTGGCTGTTGCAGTACAGAATGGCAACCAGTGGAAGTTCCCGCTGACCATTGGTAGCAACGAAGCTGGTGTTGCTGTTAGTCTGTCGTACTATTGCGACAAACTGCATCGCATCTTTACCACCCAGTGGACTACGTTCGATGCCACTGTAGCGCCGACGGGACAGGGTGAAATCTATGTGCCGAAGTTCGTTGAATAAAGTATGATAGCGATGAACAAGAAAACTTATCAGATGCCTTCGATGAAGGTTATCATGCTCTGCCATCAGGTCACACTGCTGGCTGGTAGTGGTGGTGTAAATGCTTCGCGTAATGGTTATGGAGATGCGACAACGGAAACATGGGAATAAGGAGGATATAACAAAGTATTTGAAACCAAGAGTATAATATTACAATTATGAAAAAGTATAATGATTCATTATTCGTTACCATCAGACTGATGGTAGTTGCCATCGTATTCGGTGGCATGGGTTTGCTGACATCGTGCTCGAGCAATTATGACAACCCAACCAGTGAGGAACTGTTTGAACAAGAGATGACAGCGGCATTGGCCGACGCACAAACGTACGGCCCGCACACCGATGCCTTTGCCAGAGAGGTGGCAGAGAAATTCGACGGCTGCGTGACCGACATCAACTACAAGACGCGTGAAAGTGCCACACGAAAATGCAAGACCGACAACTGCTGGCCCTACGACCTGAAGGACCTGGCTCGCACGACCATCGTGGCAGGATGGGACAGCACAGAGATCAAGCCCGTCATCGAGTATCTGGTGTCGACATCGACGGAGCGTGGCTTCTTCGGACGCTACAAGCACCAGACCAGCGACTACGGCTACTGGGGCGACATTGTCAACCTGCAGTATGACAGGCTGATGACTGAGGTTCAGGTGAAAACCTACGGCATGTTCTATGCAGTGCATAATGAGTCAGAGACGCGCGAAACCATAGGCGACAGCCTCTATACCGTCATTCGCACTAAGTCGGGCGTTGAGCCAGGTATGTCGCACTACTACTATGAGATTATGCGTGCCGACACCTCCAGCGCTGCCACTGTGGAAAAGTACAGACAACTGTCTATACAGTATTTCGAACATTTCGAGCATTTAAAAGACTGATGTGTACCCTTAATATATTAAGAGCTTAAGGAGAATCAGATGACAAAGAAAATCAATTTTTGTATCCTGTTGGTAGTAGGGCTTGCATTGGCTGCCTGTTCGTCTGACGATAATGTCTCAGAACAGGCTCCCAAGACCTATTACATGACTGTGGACGCCACAAAGGGTGTCAACGAAGCTGCCAGCCCAGCCTACCGTCGTGCGCTGAACTTGTCTGGTAGTACGCTTAGTGCCTCGTGGGCAACAACGGAGCATGTCTATGTGCAAATCACAGCACTAGATACGAAAGAATACTGGTTTAATGGCTCACTTCAACCGCAGTCAGCAGGAGTAACCACACGACTGAGTGGTGCTCTCAGTGTTCCTGATGGATGGGTATATTCTACCATAGAAAGTGCAAAGAACAATGGGGTATTTGAATTACCGATATACATGCTTCTTCAGTTCCCACGTCCTGACTTTTTAGACTATACGGGGCAGGTAGGCACAATCGACGATATCGCAGCGAAATACGACTATGCCACAGCAATAGCCCTTATTAATGACATAAATGGTAATGTTATCACAGCAACTTCACCTGTAACGTTTGTCAATCAGCAGGCCATCGTGAAGTTTACGCTTTCTGATGGAACAAACGCACTGAATCCAACGGCACTAACCATCAATGTCGAGGGTGATTTGAGCGGTGATTATCCATTGACGCTGACAATTCCTGCCTCGACCTACACCACCAATGGCAACGGCGTACTCTACGTAGCTCTTCCAGAATTCAGCGGTGAGACCGTGACGCTGACGGCGACCTGTAGCAGTGGTACCTATACTTATACAAAATCCTATGCAACTTTCGACAACGGAAAGTATTACGAGATTAGCGTAAAAATGACGAAACAATAATCAATGATGAAGAAAATAATACTATGGGTGATGGCCGCTACCCTTGTTTGCGGCGCAAGTATGTTTACAGCATGTTCGAATAATGACAATCCTGTCACCGAGAAGGGACAGTTGCTTGAAGTGTATGACGTGCAGGGCAGTGCGGGTAAGGCCCGCCTGACAGTTGACGGTAAGGTGCTGTTTGTTACTGACGTGTTTATCGGTAAGAACGGCCTTGGCAAAACGGGCGAGGGCGATGCCAAGACCCCCGTTGGCACGCTGCATCCGCTGACAGCTTTCGGCGTCAAGCCCAATCCCGGCACGACGATGCCCTATATCGACGTGACACCCTCTATCTACGCTTGTGACGAGGACTGCGAGTACTACAACCAGATTATCGACACCGCCGTGGTACACCACCAGTGCAAGGGCGAGGAGATGTTCTCCTACCAGCCACAGTATAACTACGGCATCGCCACCGATTTCAATAAGGAGTGCATCTACCCCAATGGCAGTGCAATCTTCATTCATGTGAAAGGCTCGAAGCCCTACACTGGCGGCTGCATTTCCTTCGACGAGGACCGCATGGTCGAGATTTTGAAGAACTGCGACATGTCGCTGGTCATCAAGATTAGAGAATAACCCATACAAAACCAGACAATCGTATGAAAAGAAAGGTGCAATGGATCATGGTCGTCTTGCTGCTGATGGCGCAAGGGGCGTGGGCAACTGCAGAGCCGTCGCTGACGCTGACGGAGATCAGGAAGATGGGCGAGTGTACGGTCTATGCGTTCAACTACCCGTCGGTCAGTGCTACGGGGCAGCCGATAGTCTTGTCGTCGGCACTATTTGCATGGACGCCAGCCAACCGTCAGACAACGGACAGCATCGAGAGCCTGCACATCTTCAGTCATATCACCATTACGGCTGACGTAGAATGCCTCACTAGCACCTCGGGGCAGTCGAAGGAGCAGAACCTGCTGCTGTTCCTGCCGGGCCGCTCGTACAACTACCCCCTGGGTGGCGAACAGGCCGACTACGTGGGGCGTTGCATTGTCATTGCACCTGACTATGAGGGCTATGGCGTGACGAAAGACGTGCCGCATCCCTACCTCTCGCAGCGAGTGACGGCACAGCAGATGATCGATGGCGTGAAATACGGCTTGGCACTCTACCAGAAGGTGGCCAAGGAGAGCCAGACCTTGCTGCCGATGAAGAGCGACTGGCGCTCGTTCTGCATGGGCTACTCGCAGGGCGGTGCCGTCAGTCTGGCTACCCACCGCGAGATAGAGGAGCAGGGACTGGCCGACGAGCTGCATTTCCAAGGCTCGATATGTGGCGACGGCCCCTACGACCTGGTGTCCACCATGCGCTACTATCTCGAGGACGACGGTACGAGCTACGGTGTAGAGACGTCACACCGCAAAGGTTTGGCCACGATTCCCGCCGTGGTGCCCCTGATACTGAAGGGTATGGTCGAGACACATCCCGACCTGGCAGCCTATAAGATAGCCGATTTATTGTCGCAACAGCTGCTGGACACGGGCGTGCTCGGTTGGATTGACAGCAAGGCGTACAACCTCGACAATATTAGCTTGAAGTGGTACGAACAGTTGCAGGTAGGCGTCGATACGTTAGGCCGCCAATACACTCCCGCACAGATGGCCGAGATGTTTGATAGTCCGAAGGTGGGCAAGGTGTGGGGCAAGATGGAGAAGATGTTCAGCCCTGCCGTCTATGCGTACATGTCGGATGCCAGCAACTTCAATGCAGTACCCGAGGTGGCTACCAATGTCGGGCAGGCCCTGCACCGTGCGTTAGCCGACAACTCGGTCATCACGGGCTGGGAACCGAAGCACCGCATCCAGTTCTTCCATTCGAAGACTGACGTCATCGTGCCCTACGGCAACTACCTGTCCTTCCGCGATGCCCACCCACAGGGCGAAGGCACCCTATTCCGCATCAACGACACCTTCAGCGCCAGTGACCATATGGATGCCGGTGCAGCATTGCTAATGGAGATGCTGACCTTGAAAAGCTATGGTGCCTATTTCAACTGGCTGTGCGAGGGCAGTACGACGGGAATCAAGACGATGGACGATGTAAGATGTAAGATGGAAGATGTATGGTACACCTTAGACGGTCGCCGCCTGAGTGGCAAGCCGTCACAGAAGGGTATATATATTTATAAAGGTAAAAAAGTAAAAAAGTAAAAAATATGGCAAAGACTTATAAAAAGCCAGAGATGACAGTAGTTAAGTTTGAAGGAAAGAGTTTACTTTAAGCCACCAGTGAAGGCGGCGGTGGCGGAATAGTGCATGCAAGAGAAACTATATTCGAAGATTTTAAGACACTCGATATCATATAAAAGAAGGTGCGTTCAATTTGAAGTGCCTTAATTTTATCCACTAAATGACATGATGACTGAGTAGTTCTCTTCTAAATCAAGTAAATTTGGATGTGTCAAAATAGGCACATCCTATTTTTTATCGGGCTTGCTCACTAAGGGTAACAGGGGGGTAGGCACGGCGTGAGTTCATTTAAATTGTTAGTCCAACTAATTTCATCACGTTCTCCAGCTCTCCTCATATCCATCTCATACCTCTGCGGCTATCGATAACATAGAGCAAGTATAGAGAGGACTTAGAACAACCTTAGAGATACTCTTGAGATGCCCATGAGGAATCCCTGAGATGCCCATGAGCTACCATAGAGTTGGTATAGAGTTGGTATAGACTTGGTATAGACATGCTATGGAGTTGCATTGGGAGAATTAGCTTATAAAAATCTTTGTGTGGCAGTGATTGTTATAAGCCACTGTTTTCTGATGCAAAGATACAGTTTTTTCTTTTGATTTCCAAATATTTTGAGTAAAAATCATATTAATTTTTCAAGCGGTTTGATGATGCTGTCTTTTATTTCTTCTTCGGCGTCAGGCTGAAGCGGTAGGCTAACGACAGCAGGACATAACGGCGCATATTGTTTAGAAAAAGAAAGTGAGAAATCCGAGATGGTTTCTCACTCAGTACCCCTAACGCAACTTTTCTCGAACTCTTTCCTGAGAGACCTCGATAAGATTTGGGCACTGAGGGAGTACATTCCAGACCCAACAAAGCCCACGTATAGTAAAAGGTAAATCAGCATCAATCGTAGGTAAGCCTCTACGCCAATAGGGGTAGTAGTCTTTATGTCTCCTGCGTCTGCTTTATTTTTCCTACTTGATGGTAGGTTTAGAACTGTTCTTTCAATTAAGCCTGCCACCCCACTGAATATTTTTTTCGCTACTATACCAACTTTTTCTGACTAACGTAATATTTATAATAAAAGAACTAAGACCATGAAAAGACAATTCAGAGATTTGCGTGATGATACCAAGATGCGTATCTCACAAAGTTTGCGAGGTCGCTCGTTCAGCGAGACCCACAAACAAGCCATCAGTGACGCTATGAAAGCGTACTGGTCAACAATCCCATATAGGGACGAGGAAAATAACGAGAGTAATAACCAAAACAATGAAACGAGTATGTAGCAGACCAATACAGATTGACGCAGTAAATTTATGCTATGAGACACGGCACACCGTTCTTTATGACAAATTATGTGCGCTCGAATTAGGCGAGTGTCTTGATATGAATGAGTTCAGACTATACAGAACAGAGGGCAGGTATTACGATAACGTCTATACCATCAAACTGTGGAACGGCACACAAGATATTGAGTGGGGACACGTTAAGTTCAACATTGCACGAGGAGACAAGGATAGTAACACTCACACCAACGGAAGCAGAAAGGTGTGGCTCAGTATTAAGAACGAAACACTATATTCAGAGGACATCAACTATCTGACCTATATCGACCAAAGGTTAGGATTAGAGTTTCACAATGTAACGAGCCTTGACCTTGCGCTCGACACGCCATTTAGTGTTAGCCCACTGATTAAGGCATATCTCCACAACAAGGACGTGACCACCATCCTAAACGGCAAACGCATCATAGACCGAGACGAGGACAGACCAGAAATTTCATATACGACAAGTGGAAGCCTCAACAAGCAAGACAAGTACAAGACCGTGAATGTCAAGCAGCGCAATGCCATAAAGGACAAGAGCAACGGTATCACCGTTCAGACCTATGACAAGGCAGCAGAAATCAGGAACAAATCAGACAAGCAATATATTATGCAGTTCTATGGTAATCCTAAGCGACTTTATCGTACTGAGGTTCACTTGAATAGTGAGGATATTAATAACTACGTAGAGCGTAGAGACATTCAATATACACCCCTCATCTTATTCGATGAGGCTACCCTCGAAGATATGTTCTTTCACTATCTTGGGAGTGTGATACGTTTTCAGAGCCGCAAGATAGATGCCAGTTGGGAACATCTGTTAGGTCGCTCGTAGGTTTATAACAACCCACCCTACAGGAGTAGACTCAATGAGCCTATACCTTATTATATATAGGGATAAACGTGTCAATTTAAAAATGTATCAATGTAATCAATAAATCATATCGAGAACATTGATACATTTGTATTAATCTAACTTAAAAATATATTATAATACATTTATTGCTTCTTATATCTGAACTTGGGAACACCATCACCACCTGTTGTGTCTACAGTATTATATAAATAAAGCATACCATCACTCTTTATTTCTGCATAAAACGGTCTATATTCAGTTTCTAATTTTAAATAGATTACGCCCTTCTCGTACGGCCAGCAGTCTTTTTGCTTTTTCTCTGTATAATATGGTTTTTTGTTTTCATCCATATAAATAGAATAAGAGAATGTTTTTCCTTTGTTATCTGTCACTTTACCATCAGAAGTAAATGTATATTTGTAATTATCAAGATTGTCATATGGCCAAGGGTTATTCCAGCCAAATTTAATATATGGATTACCAGAACGATTTTCATCATAATATGCCTCCATTACCCAAGTCCCATTAATTGATGACTTAAGATTCTTACAAGCTATATTTAATCCATTAGAAGAATTGGATTCTTCATCATCACTACTTCCACAAGAAGTAAAACTCAAAACTGCAAACATTGCATACAAAACAAATGTTGTAAAATAATTCTTTTTCATAATTTTGGATTTTTTTAATTCTACTAAACTTTAGCCAAGTAGTATGCAAAAATCATAAAACGTGGACTATTCGCTCTATCTGATTCTGAGGTCTTCGACTACCTATCACTCAAATACGGAATTAAGCCCACGCCAAGCGTGAGCATCGCTTTCATTCCGATGAGTGATTTTTGAAAGTGTCGAAGTTTCAGAATCACAGAATTAAGCAGACGCTTCTTTTCTATATGTAATTAACTGTTCTATGTCATAGGCATGTCGTTTTATATTTAACCTGTTGCAAAATTATAAAAAAGAATTCATAATTATGAATGAAATACACTTTTTTTGCAATTTCCCTCTTTTTTCTTGCACAAATATCCAATATTGTGCATAAAAATAGAGTCAGAAAACTAACCTCTTTCCAAACAAGTGAATACTCTTAGAGCGCAAAAGGTCATAGTTAATAGGCGGCTCTGTGTTGTTATCAAGGCACCATTTGCAGACAGTAAGTATTTTGCCCATACAGTTCACTCCAGACCAAATTCCAATATCATTAATCATATTTCGCTCTTCCATTTTCTGACGTTCAACGGTCTTAGATGCAGCATAGGGATTTTTTATTTCCACTTCACTTTCAACAATAGCCCTGCAATCTTCAAGTTCTTGATTAGTCATGCCCCAAAACAATGCTGTTTCACTATTCTGATGAGTGCTGTTTTCAATTAGCATAGTATTCTTAGGTATGCTTTTCAACAATTTTGCAAAAGCATCGTTCTTGCACTTCTGCCAAACCACATAAAGCATCCAGTAAACATTGAAAGACTGCCAATCTGCACGCTTTTCATTTTCATGCAATCTTCGTATCACCTTCTTTGCATTATAGCCTACTGGTTCCCTTTGCAGTTCCCTTTGAATGCTGATATGCTGCTCTGTGTCGTTGCTGAACATACCGCAAATATAGGCTGCTTCACTGTTAAGGAACGTTTCATCATTAACTGTAAACGGGTAGCCACTGCACATATTACCCAAGTCGTTTGGTTGCCCGTCTCGCTCATCCTCAGACTTTCTGAAACTCCATGTTTTAATAATACTTGCATCATAAGCATCATGTTTAAAAAAGTCTATGTTATCAATATCTGAGAAAGCATCTGTGACCTTTTTTGCATTCTTTTTGTTTAGTGTTCTAATCTCTTTTGCTTTGATAGGTACTCTTTCGATATTATCCTTCACCATCAAGTAAAAGTCTTCCAAGTTCTTGAAACTATTAATGCGTTGTATTTTGCCCAAATATTCGAGATAGCCACGAATACCTTTGAATGTCTTTTTGGCAAAGTCATCATCTATAGACATATCAGACACAGACTTTCCTAACGCATCTGCTATTTTGCTCAAAGTAGATACTTGTGGCTCGAAATGTCCGTTTAGGATTCTGCTAAGTGTAACAACACTCACACCACTTTTCTCTGAAAGTTCTTTTTGGGTTAACTGTTGTTCGTTCATCAACTGTCTAATACGTTCTTTTACTTCCATATCAAACCTGTGATAATAGTTACAATTTCACTTATCATAAATGATAATAAATCAATTCTCATTTAGTAGTCTGTCAAGTTCCTCTCTGCTGTTGAACTGATATACTCGCTCACCAATCCTTATGAAGCCCTCAACATCATTCATAGGTTCAAACAGACTTTTCAATGATACGTTCAGGGCATTAGCCATCTTCTGCATCGTATCATATCTGCAATTCCCACTTAGCGCACGTGTTAAGGCTGCAGGGTCTACGTCCATCTTCCCAGCAAGCTCTTTCATTTGAATTTTTCTCTCTTTGCAGATACGTCTCACATTCTGCGATAAAACACTCTCCATATTACACTATTTTGGGGCAAAATTACGAAAAATTGCTCAAAATAGCAAATTTTTAACGGAAAATTGTAAAATAAATCAAGAATAATTTGGAAATATCAAATATTTTGTATATCTTTGCACTGTAAATAATTGATATAAACAACAACAGAAGAGAAGAAAAAGGAATATTAAAATCAAAAATCTAAGGAGATATAAAAATGAAAAAGGTAGTAATTTTCGCAAGAGTTAGCACTAACATTCAGGACTATGACCGTCAAGTGAACGAACTTACCGCCCTCGCAGTGCGCAATGAGTGGGCAATCGAAGCTACCTTTTGTGAAAAGGTGAGTGGAGCCAAAAAGAACGTAGAACGCAAAGAACTGAGCCGTATGGTCAAGTACGTGCAAGCCCATAATATAGATAAGGTAGCGGTTCTTTCCATTGATAGGCTCGGGAGAGATACGCTTCAAGCACTCGAAGTAATAGAGTTGCTAAACAAATTAGGCATTAGTCTCTATATCAAGAACTACGGCATTGAAACATTGACTGAGAGTGGTGAGATTAATCCAATGAGCCAGTTTCTATGCACCCTCCTTTTAGAAATTGGTCGTATGGAACGTAGAACCATTCGTGAGAGGGTCGAGAGTGGTTACAAGAACTACAGAGCCAATGGCGGCAAAGTTGGGCGCAAAGAGGGCTACCGCAAGAGCGAGGCAGATATGAGAGAGCAGTATGCAGAGGAAATACGTTTACTGCGTAAAGGTATCAGCCTGCGCAATGTCTCCAAAATAACGGGCACGAGCATAAACACGATACGCAAGTGTCAGAGTCTCATCTAAAAAAGTTTGTCGAAAATGAGGAATGATGAGATGTTTTATATATCTTTACAAAGTAAGTTGTTTTCATGAAAACATATTCATTTATAATAATAAATTAAACAATTAAGGAAAATGAAAAAAGTGATTATTTTTACAAGGTCGTGTACGAACATGCAAGATTGCGACCGTCAAGTTAACCAACTTAAAGACCTTGCTTTTCGCAAGGGGTGGAAAGTAGATGCTGTATTTCGTGAGAAAGGAAGCGGAACAAAGAGAAACAGTAACCGTAAGGAACTTGTACGTATGATAGAGTATTTGCAAACCCATCATATTGATAAGGTGTTGGTGACAGAGTCCAATAAACTGGCACGTAATCCACAGCAATCTTTTGAAATCATAGGGTTGTTCAACAAGTTAGGTGTTAGCCTCTACGTTCAGAACGGTGACATCGAGACGCTAAAAGGGGACTGTAAAGTTAATCCTGTTTCGATGCTCCTCATCAATATTATGACAGAGGTGGATAGATTAGAGACAAAAGTATTTGTTGAAAGAATAAAAGAAGGGCGAAAGAGTAGTCAGCTGAGGATGTCCACTTGTATCGTGAATCCACCTGCGCAAAACCAGTAAGGTAATAGGCACGAGCATCAATACGATTCACAAGTGTCAGAGCCTCATCAGTTGAGGCTCTTGAAAATAAGTGCCGAGAGGCGTACAGTAATTCTAATACATAGTGATAACACTTGAACAATGTAAGAAAATCTTAAATAAAGGAGAGCGCAAGTACAGCGAAGAAGAAATTAGATTAATAAGAGAATACCTATACTTTATAGGTCAAATAGAGACAGATAATAACAAGAACTAAAATTTACAAATATGAATGTTATACTATATTGCAGAGTAAGTACAGACGAGCAAGCGGATGGATGCTCGTTAGACGTACAAGAAAGGTTTTTGAGAGCCTATTGCACTAATAACAAACTAACTATTGTTGGTGAAGAGCAACCATATAAGGAAGACTATTCAGCCAAGCACTACGACCTTAGAAGACCCAAGTTGAAGCAACTCTATAACTATTGCAGAAAGCATCGCCACGAGGTTGACAAGGTTCTATTCCTGCGTTGGGATAGGTTCACACGTAACCAAGAGTTCGCCTTTACTTACAAGCGTAAGTTTTATGACGAGTTAGGCATTGAAATCAACGCTATAGAGTCACCTATCGACTTCAAAGGCACTGAGTGGTCAATGCTACTTGGAATGTACTGCGGTGCTGCACACACTGAGGACGAGAAGATTTCTCGCAGAACCAAGGACGGCATACATGGCACACTTCTTAATGGCAAGTGCTCCAACAAAGCCCCACGAGGGTACGTTAACAAAAGAGACGAAAAGGGAGAATCGTACGTTGATATTGACGAGCCACAAGCAAGAACCATACGCCAAGTGTTCCATGAGGTTGCTAAAGGTGTTGAGGCTCCAAACAATATTAGGCGTAGACTCTGCCCTAACATTCAAAAAGATGCGTTTTATAGGATGCTGCGTAAAATCTTCTATATAGGGCTAATCAGAGTACCAGCCTACAAGGATGACCCTGAACAGATAGTCAAAGGGCAACACCAAGCCATCATCGATACAGAGACCTTCAACAAGGTACAAGACATACTCAGTGGCAAGCGCAAGCACGAGCCAAAACTGAGCAAAGCAATAGACCCAGACCTCTATCTCCGCAAATACATAGTGTGCCCTATTTGTGGGTACTCCCTAACGGGTGCAACAAGCAAAGGTGCTGCTGGCGGCAGATACAAATACTACAACTGTTGCCACGATGGTAAGCATCTACGCAGACCTGCCGACTACGTGAACGACAAGTTCGCTGATTGGGTAGGAGGATTAAAGCCTAACAAGGAGGTGTTAGACCTCTATACTGAGGTTCTGCAAGACCTACGAGGTGAACACAAGCAAGACATTCAAAGGGAGGTTGAGGCTCTGCGTAAGGAGATAGAAAAGGTTGAGGCTTTGCGCAATGGTGCTGATGATAGACTATGTGAGGGTACGCTCCCGTCAGAGGCTCATAAGCGCATAACAGAGAGGTACGAGCGTCAAATGAACGAACTGCAAGAGCGCATAGAACTGCTGCAAACAGACACCAAAGGACTGAAAGAAAAGATAGACTATTCTGTGAACATCATCGCTAATTTAGGATTATTTATGAAAAATTCACCAGTTAAGACAAAGTGTAAGATACTGAGTTCGATGTTTCCGCAAAAAATCGAGTTCGACGGAGAAAAATATCGAACTAAATCCTATAACCAAGTGCTTGACCTCATCTTTCAAGAAACCAACAAGTTACGAGGATACGGAGAAAAAGAAAGTGCGAAATCTGAGGAAGATTCGCACTCAGTACCCCGACCGCGAATCGAACGCGGAACTAAGTCTTAGGAGGACCTTGTTATATCCATTTAACTATCAGGGCAGCCTTTTCGGGTGCGAAGGTACGAAAAAAAGAGCGAAATACCAAATATATTTGAGTATTTCTTATGCATCTGCGAACACCTTGCCGTCTTCGAGAGTGATCTGGAGCTTGGTGTACTCGCAATGGAAATCGTGCTCCAGACGGTCCAGATAGCGGCGGCTCTCCCACAGGCACATGGGCAGGTCGTGCAACAGATAGTTGCCACAGGCCTCAGGACGCGTAGCGGGTACCTCTGTCTGCGTGAGAATCCATTTCAGACACTCGATGGTCAGATGACGCATATCCTCCACGGTATATGTTCCCGTCATGATGATATACATGCCTGTGAGGCAACCCATGGGACCGACATATACTACGTCGTCCTTTGCTTCGCTATTGCGGAACCAGGTGGCCATCAAGTGTTCGAGACTATGCATGGCGGCAGGTGCCACAGCAGGCTCCTGATTGGGCTCTGTGATACGTAGGTCGAACGTTGTAAAGCCCTTGTCTTCGCGTGACACATAGATGCCGGGTTTCAGACGGGTGTGGTCGATGGTAAAACTCTGTATAACTTCCATGATTCTGTTTGTGGGTTTAAGAAATAAGAGGATGTGCCTTGACACATCCTCTCTTATTGACTTGCTTTTCGCTTTTTACTTCTTGTTCAGAGCGAGGTCGATGGCCACGGCGATAGCAACAGTAGCACCCACCATGGGGTTGTTACCAATGCCGAGGAAGCCCATCATCTCAACGTGAGCAGGAACTGAAGAAGAACCTGCGAACTGAGCGTCTGAGTGCATACGACCCAGGGTGTCGGTCATACCGTAAGAAGCAGGACCAGCAGCCATGTTGTCGGGGTGCAGGGTACGACCCGTACCACCACCAGAAGCTACTGAGAAGTAAGGCTTGCCAGCGAGTACGCGCTCCTTCTTATAGGTACCAGCTACGGGGTGCTGGAAGCGGGTGGGGTTGGTAGAGTTACCCGTGATAGACACGTCAACGTTCTCCTTCCACAGGATAGCTACACCCTCGCGAACATCGTCAGCACCATAGCACTTAACCTTCAGACGGCTGGGGTTGTTGCCATAAGGAACCTCCTTGACAACCTTCAGCTCAGAGGTGAAGTAGTCGAACTGAGTCTGTACGTATGTGAAGCCGTTGATACGGCTGATGATCTGGGCAGCATCCTTGCCAAGACCGTTCAGGATGACGCGCAGAGGCTTCTTGCGAACCTTGTTGGCCATCTCGGCAATCTTGATAGCACCCTCGGCAGCAGCGAACGACTCGTGACCAGCCAGGAAGGCGAAGCACTCAGTCTCCTCGCGGAGCAGACGGGCAGCCAGATTACCGTGACCGATACCAACCTTACGGTCGTCAGCCACAGAACCAGGGATGCAGAACGACTGCAGACCGATACCAATAGCCTCGGCAGCGTCAGCAGCTGTCTTCACACCCTTCTTGATAGCGATGGCAGCACCACATACGTATGCCCACTTAGCGTTCTCGAAGCAAATACGCTGGGTCTCCTCACACATCTGGTAAGGATCAACGCCTGCCTTCTCACAAATCTCGTTGGCCTCTTCAATGCTGTTGATGCCATTCTCCTTCAGAGCAGCAAGAACCTGGTTGATACGGCGCTCCTGACTCTCAAACTGTACTTTTCTAATCATAGTCGTATCCTCCTTATTCTTTACGTGGGTCAATAGCCTTTACTGCACCCTGATCTTCAGTCGTGCGACCGTAAGAACCGGTGTTCTTCTTCATAGCCTCATTGGCGTCCATACCGTTCTTGATGGCTTCCATCATCTTGCCCAGGTGTACGTACTCGTAACCGCAAACCTCGTTGTTGCTGTCAAGGAACATCTTGGTGATGTAACCCTCGGTGAGCTCCAGGTAACGGGTACCCTTGGCAACGGTGCCATAGAGCGTACCAGTCTGTGAACGAAGACCCTTACCGAGGTCCTCCAGACCAGCACCAATAGCCAGACCACCCTCAGAGAAAGCACTCTGGGTACGTCCATAGACAATTTGCAGGAACAGCTCGCGCATAGCGGTGTTGATAGCATCGCAAACGAGGTCAGTGTTCAGAGCCTCGAGGATGGTCTTACCAGGCAGAATCTCAGAAGCCATAGCAGCTGAGTGTGTCATACCTGTGCAACCGATGGTCTCAACAAGAGCCTCCTGGATGACGCCGTCCTTCACGTTCAGCGACAGCTTGCAGGCACCCTGCTGAGGTGCACACCAACCAATACCGTGGGTGTAACCCGAAATGTCTTTAATCTCTTTAGCCTGAATCCATTTGCCCTCCTCGGGAATGGGTGCAGGACCATGGTAAGCGCCCTTGCAAACGCTACACATGTTTTCAACTTCTTTTGAATAAATCATATTTGTTATTATAAAAAGAAAATAAGTATATACAAATTTGAATTGCAAAGTTACGGGGATAATCTGAATTCTCCAAACGTTATTTCTCTAATTTAAGAACAATTAACAAGCATTTTCGGTTCATATTTGCTACTCTCCGATTTTATTTGTAACTTTGCCATGTGAATGTGACAAAAAAGAAGTAAGATGGAAGAGGTAAGAGGTAAGATTAAAAAGGTTTCTGACCAAGAGTTGGACGAAAGGGTGGAGCGTGCTGTAGAGAACTTCATGCAGGGCTATGGTTGTTGCCAGAGCGTTGTGGCTGCTTTTGCCGACCTGTACGGCATGGATGACATCATGGCCAAGCGTATTGCAGCCGGTTTTGGTGGTGGAGTAGGCCGTTTGCGCATGATGTGTGGTGCCGTATCGGGCATTGTCATGCTGGTGGGACTGGACTGTGGACAGACAGAAGGCTCGGATCGTGAAGGCAAGTCGGCTTGTTACAAAGTGGTGCAGGAGCTGCTGGCACGCTCGCAGGCCGAGAACGGTAGTCTGATATGTGCCGAGATTCTTGGACTGAAAGGTCATGAGAAGGCTCAGAACAGTTATGTGGCCTCGGCTCGTACGGCTGAATACTACAAGACGCGTCCCTGTGCCGCCAAGGTGGAGAGTGCCGCCCGCATTTTTGCCGATTATCTGAAATCGAAGTAGGCTTTAATAATCAACGGAGTTCTGTTGCCTTCTTCGCATCAGTTTTCTTTGTATTTCGCTTTCAACTTCAAAGAACTGGCTGACCTGTTGGGCTGTAAGTATGGTGGAGAATTCATCAACATACTTCATTCGGATGGATTGAGCCTGTTGTTGGCGCTCCAATTTCCGTTTGGTAAGTGCCAATCGTTCTTGGTCGGTCAGTGGCTTAATGGGTTTCTTGTGTTCACCCACTATAGCGCGCATTTTCTCGCTGTAATCTCGATAGACGGGTATGAACTTGGCTTTCTGCTCGTCCGTCATCCTTAGACGCATGGCTAACTCTTTGACTTTAGCTTGAAAATAGCGCTCATTAAGCTTCTGAGCATCTTGGGCTGATAGGGTAGTGCTTACCAATATCAGCAGCAATGTAATCATGAATTGTCGCATATCTTTATTATCTTTAATATTCCGGAATATCTGGTATTTCATAATCATCTAACATCTGTACTTCTTCCTCTGTCAGACTATTGAAGAATTCGTCGATAGGACTTTTCTGGTTCTCAGCTACCAGTTGAGTGGGAGTTGAGATGTAGTTATAATAAGTGATGCCAGCACCAGCTAACAGAACGAAGGCTATTGCTGCAACTGCAATAATCCTGCTCAGTGAGTGCTTGTTAGTCCGCTGATGTTGTATGGCATGTTCCGTAGTGCGATTAACAAGGCAGTTCACATATCCTTCACTTTCGCGATAGGGCATTCCTATTTTATGATTCAATTCGTTCATATGCTGTTTTCTTTTATATATTTTCTTATTTTCTCTGTGGCATAGTGGTAATTGGTCTTCAAAGTGCTCACGCTTTTGCCCGTGATTGTAGAAATCTCATCATAAGTCATTTCATCGAAGTAGCGCATATTGAAAGCAATGCGCTGTTGAGTGGGCAACGTAAGCAATGCTTTCTGGAAAGCAACTGCTGTTGCATCTGCATCGATAGGTGACTCTGCTTCGAGTTTGCTTGCCAGCAAGGGTCCCAATGTGTCGATGCTTTGAAACAGGTGGGTCTGTCGTCGTAGATGGCGTAATGACTCATTGGTGGCGATGCTGTAAATCCATGTGGTAAGCTGTCCCTCTCCACGAAAAGAGTCTATGCCGGAGATGATCTTGATGCAGGTTTCTTGTAACACATCCTCGGCATCATCGTGCCCCACGACGATGCGACGGATATGCCAGTAGAGTTTGTCGCCATATGTTTGCATCAGCTTTCTGAATCCTTCTTCTCTCTGAAGTGGGTCGCTTAGCATGTTACGCAACTGTTCTTGTTTCAAATCTATCTCCATACATTACTATGACACCTGAGACAATGAAAAGTTAAATTGTTGTGCAAAAAATATGATCCTATTGATTTAACCTTTTGCCGATAGATGTATCATAAACGTAAAGGCACAAAATAAAACAGAAAAACAATGAAACATTCTTCTTTATTCTTGTTAATGTTGAGCAGTATTGCTTGCTCTTTGAGTATGCATGCCCAGAGTGATCGCTTTGTTTGTGATGATTCGTGTGATCCAGACAATAGTGGCGTGGCCAAGTTTAATGTTGTAAGTCCTGTAGGTTTTTCTACTGTAGAGCCTATTGAAATGGCACCTAGGCTTCAGACCCTTGATGGCAAGACCATTGCTATTGTGGGCGAGGATTTTATGTATAACATTACTCATCCTGAGTTGATGAGACTGATAAAGGCTACATATCCTACGGCTAATGTTATTATGTATGATGAATTGCCGATAGCCGGACCTTATCCAGCACCAGGCATTACTCGTTTGTCAACAGAGGTTTTCCGTCAGCGTCTCATCGATTTGAAGGTAGATGCCGTCATTGCAGGTAATGGAGGTTGTGGTATCTGCACTCCCAAGGAGACCGGTTCATGTATCGTAGCTGAGAAATTGGGTATCCCATCTGTTATTGTCACAGCCCCAGGTTTCGATCAGCAGGCTCGTTATACAGCACGTAACAATGGTGTACCCGTGTTGCGAGTTGCGGTTTATCCTGGTGCCTTTGCTTCGCATACGGAAAAACAGCTTATTCAGAATACACGTGAAATTACATGGCCTCAGATAGTGGAAGGGCTAACGACGCCTATCCGTCAGGATGAATATGCTTCGACGGAAAGCACTCAGGGTATCACCGATGATGTCTATCACGGGACTATTGATGAGATTTACGCCTACTTTAAGACAATGGGCTGGAGCGATGGAATACCATTCTGTCCTCCAACCTATGATAAAGTGCTGGAGTATCTTGACTACACAGATTATGCTTGGGATGAGACTATTGCCATACTGCCAGGAGCTTTACGTAATACAACTACCTGGCACGTGGCAGTCAATGCCTGTATGGCTGGTTGTAAACCAGAATATATGCCTATTCTTGTGGCTATGACAAAAGCTATGGGTGGTGGTAATTTCCGTCGAACGCTGGGCAGTACTCACGCATGGATTCCTTATTCATGGATAAACGGTCCCATAGCTCGCCAATTGGGTGTCAGTAGCGGTCAGGGTGAAATCAATGCTGATGCCAATACGGCAATCAGTCGTTTTATGAGTCTGGCTATGCAGAATCTGGCAGGATATACCGTTGGTCAAAACCGTATGGGTACGTTCGGCTATCTGCAGCCGTGGTGTCTGGTGGAAGATGAGGAAGCTTGCCATCGAGTGGGTTGGCAAACGTGGAACGAACAGCAAGGCTATAACATCAATGACAATACCATCACATTGGCTTCTGCACTGATGTGGGGCAACAATATGGCTCCGTCAACCACAGATCCAGAGCGTGTGATGCAACTTATGGCATGGGACATCTCCGAGCGTTGTCAATTTGCTTTGGGCAGTGGTAAACAGTTTACCAATCGCGTCGTCTTGATGACGGAACCAGTGGCAAATATCCTTGCTGGTGGATATTCAACCATAGACGGCTTGGAGGATGCGCTCATTCAGAACTCCCGGCGCTCTGCTTACGAACGCACTTTTGCGAATTACTATGCTAATCCGGGTAGTCGAAAAGACGGTGTGGAGCATACTTTTAACCAATATTTTAGCCATATCGTGAAGTCTGAAGGTGGCGAAGAAACAATAACTCCCATTTGGTATGACACTCAAGCTCCAACGATGACGACTATACCCACTATGGAAAAAGGCTCTACTGCATTCCTCATAACTGGTGATGCCTCACGCAATAAGGTACAGACTATGCCTGGTGGTGGTTTTTCTACCGTTGGAGTTGATTTGCCTACTGCTTGGGATTCATTGATGAAAGCAAAGGGATATCCTGCTTTGTCAGATATGTATCTTACTCCAACTTCAAATGAATCGAACAGTACTGCTATCAAATCATTCTCAAGGGAAAAAGGAAAAGGGACCCCTATACGCAGAGAATACTATGATTTCAGCGGACGTCGTACTAATAATCCGCTTCAAAAAAATTTTATTGAACGCACGATCTATCAAGGAGGTACGTCAAATGTAAAGAAAAGGATGAAGTAAAAAAAAAGGCTATCATCCCTGAAATCATCGTTGTCGATGAAAACATTGTTGACAAAGAAAAAGCGGCAAGTGAAAAACCTCACTTGTCGCCTTTCAGAGAAACGGCTTCTCTCTGCCAACGAGATTACGTCTCACCCTTGATGAGATTGCATGAACCTGCCTTGTCTGTTTTTTGCCGTTGAATGCATGAACTTTAAGGAGTGTCAAAAAGAGGGTCCTTGTTTAGGCATATCTATATCGCATCGTACGCCACATAGAGTCTCTATTTTTTTACAATTGAGCTGCGTTTGATATGCGTTTGTTGTACGTCCAAACATCGGACAACAATCGGACAACAATCGAATATCAGATAAATGAAGAAGGAAGGAAGAGATTGGTTAGAATGGGAATCCTTGTGCTCTTCTCATCATCAAAATAAAACCGCCTTTAGTTTTGACCTACATCAAGAAGAAGGCATTTAAACGTAAATTTTGCGTAAAACATGCATTGTGTTCGCACACAATTTCGTACCTTTGCATCGTCAAACAAAAAGTGAGACATAAAAAAGTTTTGTTTTCAAGGTTAACGTTTTAATGGTTTTAGGTTATGATTATTTTGAATTATGTTGTAGTTTCACTCGCAAAGAAAGGTCTTCGCATAGTGAAGAGCGCATGTTAAAATCCAAGCGAGTATTTACTCCGAGGAAATGATTCGGAATAAGAAAAAAGTTCCGCAACCGTGATGGTTGTGGAACTTCTTTTTTCCCCCAGGCTTGATGTATTACTTGATTTGGAAAGTAACAGCCAACGGATAATGGTCGCCCAATGGCGTTACACCATCAGTACGCAGATAACCTGTTCTGTCGATGCTGACACTGACGGGTACCAGTTGCGCACCATTGGTAGGGTTCAGATAGAGAATCTTGTCGAGTGTCTCGCCATTGCGTGACTCTTCATAGGGAATGTCATCCTTAGTAACAATACCCTGAACCATTTCCGGATAGTTGCCGCCACGCTCCAGTTCAATCCACACGTCGCTGACCGTGGCGAGTCCTGTTTGGCCGATATAGTCAATGAACTGCGTCTTAATGCTGTCACGTGCATACCAGCTGTTCAGGTCGCCTGCAACAATGACAGGGCGTGTATCCAGATGTTCTAAGATATAGTCGCGCAACTGACGCCACTGCACCATGCGGGCCTCGCGGTCAGGGCCGTCTTCGCCTGCAACCTCGTCGTCACTGTCGCTGGCATCCATGTGCATGTTGTAGATGACCAGTTCGGCACCACCTTTCAGCTTGACATCATAGCGACGGAAGCCCTTTGTCACAATGCCATCCCAGGCATGCTCCATCACACCGTAGCTGGCAGTCCATTTGACGCTGTCCGTACGCTGGGCGGTAATGCCCTTTTTCCAGAAGCCGTTTAGTCCGTCGAAGGGGAAGCAGCCGTCTACCATTTTCTCTAAGTCGAAACCACCGTTCCAGGCATCGCGTTCATAGTTGGCAAGTAATGAAGAACTGAGCTCTTCATTATAGTCGAAATTCTCTTGTACAAACATGAAGTCATAACCCTTATTGGCCAGATACTGGCTGATGGTTGGCGTCCACTCCTTACCGGGTCCGTCTTTATTCACGTCGACCTCCAGGAGTCCCATGATATTAAGCGTCTGTGGCAGTCCATCGACATTCAGTGTCGCGATGGAGAATGTTTCGGCCTGTTTCTCGGGATTGTCAGCGGGATTGTCGCTATTATCCAACGAACACGAAGTAAGCACACTTGCGCCGCATATGGCAATGACGGCCAACGTCCATTTTTTCATCTTATTCATCATAAACTTGTTTTTATAGATTAATAATTGTAATAGTTACAATAAAGAGGATAAAGAAAAAGCGGACCGTAAGGCCCGCCTTTCTGTTTATTTGATGTATTCTGAGAAGTCGGTCAGTCTCATGTCGCCCTTGCGTGCCAGCGTGTCGTGCATGGCAAAGGCAGCGGTGAGGCAGTGGCGGGTATGTCCGCCTGTACCTAACTTCAGGTAGTCCCAGAGCAACTGCTTGTAGTCGGGGTGTGCACAATTCTCGATAATGGTCTGTGCACGCTGCATGGGGCTCTTGCCACGCAGGTCGGCCACACCCTGCTCAGTCACGATGATATTGACATCGTGCTCCGAAGAGTCCTGGTGGGTGACGAAAGGCACCACCGAGCTGATGAGTCCACCCTTAGCCACTGAAGGACAGGTAAAGATGCTCAGATAGGCGTTGCGGATGAAGTCACCCGAACCGCCGATACCGTTCATCATCTTCGTACCGCTGATATGCGTAGAGTTGGCGTTACCATAGATATCCACCTCGATAGCGGTATTGATGGCGATAACACCCAAACGGCGGATGACGGCAGGGTGATTTGAAATCTCACTCTGACGCAGCGTCAGGTGGTTCTTCATATAGTCCATATTGTCGTAGACTTGCATCAGACAGTCGTTAGAGACTGTCAGTGAGCAAGCTGAGGCATCTTTCACACGACCATTGAGCATCATCTCAATCACGGCATTTTGGATAACCTCCGTATAGATGTTAAAGTCGGGCACGTGCTTGTCCTCACCTAAGGCACCGAGGATGGCGTTAGCCGTAGAGCCTACGCCGCTCTGCAGGGGCAGGAACTCCTTGGGGATGCGACCCTTGTGCAGCTCGTCAACAAGGAACTCGGCAGTCAGGAACCCAATCTTATCGGTTACAGGGTCGTTGTCCTTGAAGGCGCGGGCCTCATCGGGGATATTACACTCGACGACACCAACCACCTTCTCCTTGGGAATCGACACGTAAGGCACACCGATACGGTCGCTGACATTAAAGATGGGGATGGGCTTGCGGTAAGGGGGATCCAGAGGCTCGTACACGTCGTGGATGAACTTGGCATTGGGATTGTGGAAGCTGTTCAGCTCGAGAATCACCTTCTTAGCCAGACGGGCAGCTGTAGGAGAGATACCACCAGCAGCAGTCAAATATACATGGTAGTCGTTGCCCACCTCCTCAATGTCGCAGACCTCCAGAATGGCCCAATCCAGCGGACCGTAGAAGCCATAGCGCAACTCCTGTGCCATGTGACTCAGGTGCAGGTCGTTGTAGGGAATCTCACCCATGTTCACATGCTTGCGGAAGTCTGGGTTCGTCGTGTAGGGTGCACGATAGAGGATAGCCTGAGCGTTTGCCAGGTCACCATCAGTCGACTGTCCAGTGGAAGCACCTGTGAAGATGGCCACCTTGAACTCGCGGCCAGCCTCATGCTCAGCTACAGCAAGTTTTGCTAACTCTTTGGTTGTTGCCTTGGCTACACCGGCAGGTGTAAAGCCACTCATGGCGATATGGTCGCCATTCTTAATCAATGCCGCAGCCTCTGCGGCAGTCATACGTGTATAAGCCATAATTAATTATAATTTGCAAATTTTGCCTGCAAAATTACTTAAAATACCACAAACTGCCAAATAAATCTTTCACTTTTCACTTTTCACGATTCACTTTTCGCTCCTACAGGTGTTCCATCAGCACATCCCAAACCGCAATGATGTGACAGACGGAGCCCGCCAGGACAAAAAAGTGGAAGACAGAATGCATATAGCGTTTTCGGTGTAGAGAGTAAAAGAACGCGCCCGTAATATAACAGACGCCTTCTGCTATAATCCATACAACGGCAGCCGTGGAGACACTGTTAATGAGTGGTTTGAAAGCCACCAACACGCTAAGCCCCATGGCGATGAAACAAAAAGTTTCGAGATTGGAATGCTCTTTCAAGCGAATAAAGCTAACAATTGTTCCGGAAATGGCACATAGCCAGACAAACAAAAAAAGGCTCCATCCCCAATAGCCTTCAGTACGTAGGGCAATCAGTGTCAGAGGGGAATACGAGCCTGCTATGTGCCAATAGATGGCGGCATGGTCCCACCGCCGCAGACGCTCCTTCCATTTAGAGCGTCGGGGTAAAGCATGATAGACCGTAGAAGCCACATAAGAACCCAACATGCCGAACAAATAAAGGCACACACCAAGACGCGACCAAGGGTCGTCGCCACGGAACGCCATCCACAGGAAAATCGCCCCGAATACGACACCCATCAAGATGCCGCCAGCATGACTCCAAGAGTTCCATAATTCTTCACGATGTGTATAGCGGATAGCCATTTTTTCGCCTTTTTTGCCTTAAAGATGGTGCAAAGGTACGTTTTTTCTTGTAAAAAATAGTGTCTTTATATTTTTTTTTGTATCTTTGCCCCGATTAAAACAACATTTAAAACAAAAAAATGATGAAAAAAATTGCTTATTATCTTGTCGCTGCCACCATCATCGTGATGGCAACATCATGTAACGGAGGCAGTGCCTCTATGAAAGAACAACTCGACTCACTGCAGACAGCTTATGAGCAGCGTAATGCCGACTATAACGAACTGAACGA
>JAEEGK010001646.1_pt1 | contig 56074 bp, 44 predicted proteins | sample 8958771 | NCBI WGS metagenome assembly JAEEGK01 (sample SAMN16246547, study PRJNA631951) | gut metagenome | biome: gut microbiome; feature: rumen; material: SC-attached | host: Bos | place: Iran: Karaj | collected 2018-10 | reverse complement strand
GATGGTCGTAAGTGAGCGTGCGTCCATCGCGCAAATGTAAATCGAATGTCATAAAAATGCTATTTTTTGATAGCAAAAATAGCGTATTTTTCCAAAAAGCGCAACAGGAAGCTACCGATTTCTAAAAATAATCCTCTATAATATTAAAAAAAATGTATATCTTTGAAGCACACAAAGCAAACAACAATTAAATCCTTATGTACTATGATTGAAACATTCCGTTCTTTCGACCTCATGTTACAGGCTTATTGGGTGATGGCTGGCGTTGCCAGTATCGTCTTTATCATACAAGCCATCATGACCTTCGTTGGCTTCGATGCCGACACAGACATGGATGCCAGTGGCGGCGATTCGGACTTCGATTCCGAGGGTTTCCACCTCATCTCGGTCAAGACCATCATCTGCTTCCTGCTGGGCTTCGGTTGGACCGGTGTCCTCTTCTGGGACGACATCGAGAGTCCTTGGTTATTGGCGCTGCTTGCCACGCTGGTAGGTTTTGCCTTTATGAGCCTCATCGCCTATCTGCTCTTCCTCGTGATGAAGTTGGACAAAGACAACAGCTTCCGCATCGAACAGACCGTCGGACAGAAAGGCGAGGTCTATCTCACCATCCCTGCTGGTGGCAACCAGACGGGCAAAGTGATGGTTTCGGTCAACGGTTCGATGCACGAGCTGGAGGCCAAGACCAACGAAACCGAAAAGATTCCTACCGGCGAAATGGTTCGCATCACGGGTGTCGAAGCTGGCAACGTGCTGGTGGTGGAAAAGGCGTAATCGGGAGAGAGTAGAGAGGAAAGGGTAATGAGTAAAGGAGTTTGACAAAGAGGCCACACTCTGAGCAATCGGAATTATCCGAATAATCTGAATACTCCGAGTAATCCGATTAATCAGAGTATTCTGATTGAGAAAATCTCCAACTAACGTCCTTGTCACTTCTCTGTCACTTCCTTTAATTTCCCTTAAAATTTGCAATTTAAACTAACCTAAACACATAAAACAACTTAAACATTATGAGCGATTTCACAATCATTGCCATTTTGGTCATCGTAGCCGTCGTGCTCGTTTCGTCCATCTTAAAGCGATATCGTCGCTGCCCTTCCGACAAGATTCTTGTGGTCTATGGTTCCACAGGCAAGGGGTCTGCCAAGTGCGTACACGGTGGTGGCGTCTTTGTCTGGCCTATCATTCAGGACTATGCTTACCTCAACCTGACCCCTATCAGCATCGAGGCCAACCTGACCAACGCCCTGTCGCGCCAGAACATCCGCGTCGATGTACCTTGTCGCTTCACCGTCGGTATCTCCACCGAAACGGACTCGATGAACAACGCCGCTGAACGTCTGTTGGGTCTGTCGGCCAACGACATCCAGGACATGGCGCGCGATATCCTCTTCGGTCAGTTGCGTCTGGTCATTGCCTCCATGTCGATCGAGGAGTTGAACCAGGACCGCGACGTCTTCCAGGAGAATATCAAGAAGAACGTCGAGATTGAGTTGAAGAAGATTGGCCTCAAGCTTATCAACGTCAACATCACCGATATCAAGGACGAGAGCGGCTACATCGAAGCCCTCGGTCAGGAGGCTGCTGCCAAGGCTATCAACGAGGCCAAGGTCAAGGTGGCTGAGAAGGAGAACGATGCCAAGGTCAAGGTGGCCGAGCAGGAAATGGCCGGTGAATCGGGCAAGGCGAAGTTCCAGATGGAGACCCGTAAGGCGGTAGCTGCTGCCAATGCGGAGGCCGTCAAGGGCGAGAACAACGCCAAGGTAGAGATTGCCAACTCGGAGGCCGACCTGCGTGAACGGGAGGCCGAGGCTCAACGCCGTGCTACTGCTGCCGAGAAGATTGCCGCTGCCAAGGCCCTCGAAGAGTCATACTCTGCCGAACAGAAGGCCGAATTGGCGCGTGCCGAACGCGAACGTTCTACGCAGCAGGCCAACATCATCGTCAAGCAGGAAATCGAGAAACAACGTATCGTGGTCGAGGCCGAAGCCGAAGCCGAGCAGAAACGTGTTACCGCTAAGGGTGAAGCCGACTACGTGGCCTTCCGCGCCAAAGGTGAAGCTGATGCCGTGCGCATCAAGGCCGAAGGTGATGGTGCTGCCGCCGCCCTGCGTGCCAAAGGTGAGGCCGAAGCTATCTACGCCAAGATGGAGGCCGAGGCTCGCGGTTTGAACGAGGTGCTCACCAAGCAGGCTGCCGGTTACGACAAGATGATCCAGGCTGCCGGCGGTGATGCCACCAAGGCTTACACCTTGCTCCTCCTCGAGAAGTTGCCCGAACTCGTCAAGACCCAGGTGGATGCTATCAAGGGCATCAACATCGACAAGGTTACCGTTTGGGATGGCGGTCAAGGTGCCGACGGCAAGGGTTCGACGGCCGGTTTCATCTCGAACCTCTACAAGTCGGTTCCGCCCCTCCAGGAACTCTTTGACCAGGTGGGCATGAAACTCCCCGAGTACCTGGGCAAGAACGCTGAGAAGACTGAGGGCGCAGAGAAAGAAGCTCCAGCACCTAAGGCTCCTGCCAAGAAATAAGAACAACCATCGGATGGAAGTTGAAAGGAAGTTCTCCTTTTGACTTCCATCCTTTTCGTTACGCACCGAAGTCGAGAAGGAACTCTTAAACTCAAGAACAAGAGAATTAAAGGAAGAGTAAGGTCCCCAGCCAAACCATTTTCGAAAATGACACTCGTGACACCCACCAGCCGATGGTAACAGATGAATTATCTACTATTTCATAATTTAGTAGAATATTCTTCTTTTCATCATCCTTCGGTGAGGGTATTATAAGCCTTCTATCATCCTTAGGAATGCCTATTGGAGAAATCCTCTCCTCACAGGCGCATTATGCAGAGAAAAACACTATTGCCCCGAAGGCTTGAACATCGCTCGCAAGGTGCAAATAAAAAAGTAATCGCAAAATTTGTCTATATAGATAAAAAAGGTTATCTTTGCGCTTGGATTTCAAAAAAATACCACGTTAACCCTTACAACCTAACAACCTCATAACCTCACAACCTATATGTTAGAATATCTCTGCACCTCGCGTGCCAACGGAATAACCAAAAACAATTCTCCCTATTGCACCTTGAAGTGCGCCAATCTGGAGGAGACCATCAACATTGCCGTGTGGGACTGTGCCCCCGAGGCAGGTCCAAAGCCCGGTCAGGTGGTCCGCTTTCATACCATTCAGGACCGCGACGGCAAGAAATCGTGCAATGCCCGCGACATGGCGACCGGCCCTATGGCAGAAGAGGGTCATCCGTTCTACAACCTCATGCCACATCCCATCAACCGGGAATTGTGGGACAAGACCATCGCCAACCTGTTGACGTTCTGCTCGCACCAGAAGTTGATGGGCATCATCCAGGACTTTGCCAACAAGTTGTACGACCCCTACTCCAAATATCCTGCCGCCTCAGGCATGCACCACGCTTTCCAAGGTGGATTGTTGAACCACATCTACCAGATGTTGCACATGCTGGAGGGACTCTATCCCGTTTTGCCTTACCCCATCAAGGTGGAGCGTTGCATCCTGGCCATCCTCTTCCACGACTATGGTAAGTTGATGGAATACAACTACGAGGGCGAGACGCAGGAGGACATGTACCTACTGGGACATATCTATATCTCGGCTCACACCCTACAGAACGTGCTCGAAAAGACGTTTGAAGAGACGCCTGGCGACCCGAAGTCGATTTCTCTGGAGAATCGCGAAGAAATCAAGCGCATCATTCATTGCGTGTTGGCTCACCATGGCGAACGGGAATATGGTTCGCCCGTCGTTCCGTGTATGCAGGAGGCGATCATCGTCACCTACCTCGACAACCTGTCGGCCAAAGCCGAGAACATCAAGGACACCGGCAACATGGAACAATCGTATTGCCTGGGCACGCATGTGGTGAAGTAAAAAAGACCGGACCCTCGCCCCCCCCTCCCCGACCCTCAGGGACTCTCCCCAACCCTCCCTACGAGGGAGGGAGATTCTAAAAATACAATTAGTCTCGCGCAGGATGCCCATTGACCCCATTCTGCCCATTAAACCCAAAATTTCCCATTAACTCCGTCACTCCATGACCTCCGAAACCGAACTACGCGTACAGCGCGGCATTGATTATTTCAAGCAAGGGTACAACTGCTCCCAGAGTGTGGCGTTGGCTTTTGCCGACCGATACGGCATTCCCGAGCCATTGATGGCTCGCATGGCAGCCTCCTTTGGTGGTGGCATCGGCCGAATGAGAGAGACTTGTGGCGCTGCCTGTGCCATGTTCCTCTTGGCAGGATTGGAGGTCACCAATGTGGAGGGACGACATGAAGATTATCCCCAAGACTGCAACCCCTACCCCAATCCCGAACTGAAGAAGAAGGACTACGAGGTGGTGCAGATGTTGGCCGAACGCTTCAAGGCCCAGACGGGTAGCCTGCTCTGCAAGGAGTTGTTGGGATTGAACAAACAACGCGCCGACGGCACGATACCCGACATCGTCATCTCGGCTACCCCCGAGGCACGCACCGACGAGTATTATCGCAAACGCCCCTGCATCCGCATGGTGGAGACCGCCATACGCACCTACATGGGCTATCTGGAGGAACTGCCGAAGTAAGTGGGCATCGTCGCACGGAAACATAATTAGAGAAATATGTAACAAGAGTATCAAAACTCCCTACATAATCATACATATTTAATAGGACAACAACCAAAAACGCAGTACCTTTGCACCGACAAACACAACACAACTTAATATCTATGAAGAATATTCTCCTAACCGTATTGGCTTCGACAGTCACAGCAGGCACCTTACTGGGACAGACAGATGCCAACCACTATGAAGTGACCAGTCCTGATTCCAAACTCAAAGCAGTCATCACCCGTACTGCCGACGGCAAGATACAATATGCCGTGGTATTGGACAAGGACACCGTGCTGCAACCTTCCGACCTGGGATTGAACACCTCCATCGGCGACTTCCGAAGCGGCCTCCGCATCGTCAAGGCAAGCGAAGCACAAACCGTAAGTGACAGTTATTCCCTGACCAACGGCAAGAAGAAAGACTTCAGCTTCGCCGCTAACGAACAGACATTCAGCATTCAGGACAAAGACAACCGTCCTGCGTGGGACATCACCTTCCACGTCGATAACAACAACGTCGCTTTCCGCTACCTGGTGCACCAGCGCAAGGGTCGAGGCGGCGACCGCATGGCTTGTCTGGTGAACGACGAGAGTTCGGAGTTCGTACTGCCCGTCGGCACTACCACCTATATCTGTCCACAGATGACTCCTCAGACGGGCTTTGCACGTACCGCCCCAAGCTACGAGACCTACTATGAGTACGGCGCCGAGATGGGCAAGAACGGACATGGCCGTGGCTACACCTTCCCTGCCCTCTTCAAGACCCCATCGGCTTGGGTGATGCTGTGCGAGACGGGCGTGGATGGCAACTATTGTGCCTCCCGCCTGGAGTGCAAGGAGAACCACTACAAGGTGGCTTACCCCGAAGCAACAGAGTTCGGTGGCGTCGGCACATCGGCTCCCGGTTTGATGTTGCCAGCTTATACCCCTTGGCGCACCATCACCGTAGGTCGCGACTTGGCACCTATTGCCGAGACCTCCATCATGTGGGATTTGGTCAAGGAGCAGTACAAGCCATCACAGGAATATAAGTTCGGCAAGAGCACTTGGAGTTGGGTGATCCGCATGGACAACAGCTGTAACTTCGACGAACAGAAGGAATACATCGACCTCGCTGCTGCCTTGGGTTGGCAATACGTCCTGGTCGATGCCTGGTGGGACACCAAGATTGGCTACGACAAGATGAAGGAACTCTCGGCCTACGGCGCCAGCAAGGGCATCGGCCTCTTCCTGTGGTACAACAGCAACGGCTACTGGAACGATGCACCACAAGGTCCTCGCGGCAAGATGCACCGCATGATTGACCGCCGCAAGGAGATGCAATGGCTCAAGGAGGCCGGCATCAAGGGCTTGAAGGTCGATTTCGTCGGTTCGGACAAGCAGCAGACCATCCAGATGTACGAGGACATCCTCGCCGATGCCAACGAGTACGGTTTGATGGTCATCTTCCATGGTTGCACCATCCCTCGCGGTTGGGAACGTATGTATCCTAACTTCGTGGCTTGTGAGGCCGCCCGCGTGTCGGAGAACCTTGCTTTCAGTCAGCACGACAACGACATCGAGGCATTGGCTGCCACCATCCTCCCTATCCTGCGCAACGCTATCGGCAACATGGACTTCGGCGGTTCGACCCTCAACAAGCACTACTCGAAGAACAACCAGCGCGGCACAGAGCGCAAGACCTCGGATGTCTATGCCCTGGCCACCGCCGTCCTGTTCCAGTCACCTGTTCAGAACTTCGCATTGACCCCCAACAACCTCACCGACGCTCCCGCCTGGGCCGTTGACTTCATGCGCACCGTCCCCACCTGCTGGAAGGACTTGAAGTGGCTGCAGGGCACACCCGGCAAGAACCTCGTCATGGCCCGTCAGGACTTGGAGGGCAAGTGGATCATCGCCGGTGTCAATGCTGCCAGCGAACCATTCAAGACTAAGATTGACCTGAGCCTCTTTGAGGTGGGTCAGCAATTGAGCCTCTATCTGAACAACGAAGTGAAGACCATCAAGGTCAACAAGAAAAAGACCATCGAAGTCATCATCCCATCCAATGGTGGCGTCGTCATCAAATAAAGAACTGAAGAACCCGATGAAGCCGTGCATCATGTATGGCTTCATCGGGTTTTCTTCCCCTTCCGCCATGATTTAGATTCTGCTGCCAACCGAGGCGGCCATTCCTCTGGATATATTATACACCTAAATATCACTACAATGAACAAACGACTCTTTATTGCCTTCTGTTTTATCCTCTCTCTTATTCCATTCGCGGCTTTTGCCAATCCTATTGACTCGCTGGAAGTGCTCCTGCGGGAAAAGACACGAATTCAGGAGAAGATTTATCTGCACACCGACAATACCTGTTACTTTGCAGGTGATACCATCTGGTACAAGGCATACGTGCTGCGTGCCGACAACCTCCAACCCTCGGGTCCCAGCAAAGTGATGTACGTCGAACTGCTCACTCCCGACGGCTATGTCGTTGAGCGTCAACGTGTACTTATCGACAACAACACCCGTTCTGCAGGTCAGTTCTGCTTGCCCGACACCATCTTTTCGGGCTACTACGAACTGCGCGCCTACACCCGTTGGCAGTTGAACTTCAATGTGACCGAGAAGGAGCACTCGCGCTTCGACGACGAGTGGTTCTATAGCAAGAACCTTGCCAAGGACTTCTTCCGCAACTACGAAGGTCTCTACAGTCGCGTCTTGCCTATCTACGAGAAACCCTCGCAACCAGGTGACTATAGCACCAAACGCATCATCGACCGTCCGCGTCGCCGATTGGCCAAAGAGACGGACGACATCTCCGTCCAGTTCTATCCCGAGGGCGGTCACTTGATTGACGGCCTGCCCTGCCGTGTTGCCTACGAAGTGCTTGACAGTCATGGCAAACCGCTCAACATCCCTGGCTCTTTGAGCAACGGGCAGACCATCACGACCATCGCCGATGGACGTGGCATCTTCTCCATCACCCCGTCTGCCTCTCAATCGCTCACCGCCACTTTCACTCACGAGGGGAAGAGCTACAAGTTCTCCTTACCCGAGGTGCAGAAGAGCGGCATCAATATCTCGTACGATGTGGAACAGCAGCAACTTGCTTTCAACGCCAAGAATACGCAGGTGGGTGCCGTGTCGGTCTCTTGCCGCGGCAAACTGATGGTCTTCCAACGCAACGGCAATACGCTCTCCACCGCCGACCTTCCTACGGGTGTCAACGAGGTGGTGGCCTACGACGAACTGGGTCAACCGGTTGCCAACCGCCAAGTCTTTGTCAACCGCCACGACCTAGAACACCCCTTGGACGTCGCCCTCAAGATGCAAGAGGACGGAAAAGAGGTAGAGACGATCAGCGCTGGTGCCTATCAACGACTCAGCCTCAACACCGAATTACCTATCGACCACATCATCACGGTCAGCGTTTCTGTACGTGACCAGCGTAGCGACGAACTCTCGTACGACGATGGTAATATCCTGACCGACATGCTTTTGGCTGGCGACTTACGCGGCTTCGTGGCTCATCCAGCCTATTACTTTGAGAGCGACGACGCCGAACATCGTCAGCGCTTGGACCTCTTGCTGATGATTCAAGGTTGGCGCAAGTATGCTCCTGTCAAGGAGGTACGTTATCATCCCGAACGTGGCTTCACGTTGGAGGGGCAGGTTCACCCGCTGCGCGACATTGACCGAAACACCTTCGACCTGCTTGAGTTCGTTCTCCAGGGGGAGGGTGACATTGCCAACCCTTGTTTCACCTACTCTACGGCTGGGCAAGTCTCCATCATGAACGACAACACTCAGATTCCCGACATGAACATCGGCCTATCCGAGACCAACTCCACCTTCATGGAGGACCAAGGTGACCCGTCGGAAGAGTCTAACTCCTTGGATGTTGCTGTAGATAACACCGAAACACCAACTTTGGAAATAACTCAGAACGAATTCTCGAACCACAAGAAGACCATCTTCAAGCATCCGGTATTGGTCGAAGCCGAACTCACCAAGGACAAGGAAGTGGCTGGTGCCGTCGCTCAAGCCGACGACCAAGGACATTTCCTCATCAACCTGCCTCCTTTCTACGACCAGGGCATTGTCTTCATGACCAGCTATTTCCAGAAGGATTCGGCCACCCTCTGTCTGACCAGTCCGAAGGACAAGGACAAACTCAACCCCTTCCATTGTCCTCAGTTCTACACACGGCAGGACATGTTCTATCCGGTTTACAGTCAACCCTATGCATGGCAGCAGACGCATCAGCCTGCCGACCCTGACGTGCAGGAGGCCGAAGCCGCCATCGACAGTCTCTTGGGCAACCGCGTTCTCGAAAACGTCACCGTCAAGTCTCGCCGCATCCGCAAGCTGCACCGTTTCGACAAGAGCAAACCTGCGTTCGAAGTCGATTTCTACCAACTCCTGAACCGCGCCACGGACTATGGCCTCCACTTCCGTGGCTACAACAGCATCCTCTTCTGGGAGGAGGCAGCTCGTTCGCTGTTTGGCAACATGGGCAACGGCAACAAGCGTTTCGGTATCCAATGTTCGGTCGATGGCCACATTTTCGTCATCACCCACCAAACACAGACGGGTGCCGGCATCGGCGTTCCGATGACTCCTGCCCTGCTCAACAAAAAGATTGACCCACGCAACATCTGGAAAGTCCGCATCTTCACCGACTACGACATGCGCAACGACGTCGGCCGAGAAGAGAATCGTGGTGTGCCTGACGTCTATTTCGAGGTCATTCCTGTTCCTAACGACGGCACACGCACCGTGCGTCGTGACCGCCGCATGGTCCTCGACGGCTTTGCCTATCCCGAGGAATTCTATAGTCCCGACTATTCCAATGCCGTTCCCGACCAGCCAACCGACTATCGCCGCACGCTCTACTGGAACCCGAATGCCCACCCCGACAAGGATGGCAAGTTGACTATTCCTTTCTACAACAACGCCCGTTCCACCCGTATGCAAATCTCCGTCTGCGGTGTCGGAAACGACGGTCTCTACTACAATAAATAATACCAACATGTCAAAGATCATTAAACGAAATCATAATTAAACATTAAACGATAACGAAAAAAGGAACCAAAACGATAACGAAAAATAACCGTTAACCATTAACCCCTAACCGTTAAACTTTAACCGTTACCCTTTCAAAGAGCGGTGCAAAGATAAAAAGTATAGCAGTCCCTTCCAAACATCGGACTGCTATACTTTTTGCTATACTTTGCTATGGTACTATGAAAACCAATGACTTACGATAAGTTGTAACCACGAAATTCACGAAACACACGGAAAACATCTCTCTCCAAGGGAAAAACACGAGATTTACAAAATGCATTATATATCTCATTTACATAAACTTACACTCTGAAAGCATTTCACTCGCACGGGGCAAATCTTCCCCCTATGCAGGGGGATTGAGGGGGTCTTTATTCCCTCCTATACTAACTGCTATAGCATACTGAAAACTAATTGATTAAGGCACTTTAATAGTCACATACAATACAATAACTCCCGCCCTTTTTACAGGCAGGAGTAAATCCTAAGGCTGAAAGCCTGTTAAGACTACAGGCGGGGGTGCAACCCCCGTTTACTTACGACAGAGGAAAAGAGTGCCGAAAGTACAACAGAGAATCACCGAATTGACCGAATTTAGACTAATAAATCTGCGCGCTCCCAACAGCCTAAAAGGAATATTAAACGAATTGCAAAACGAAGGAAGGGACGCAAACAGCAAGAAAAAAAAATTCCTTTACGCGCTCCCGTAAACTGCGAGAGATTAAACTACGGAAACACAAAAACCACGAAAAAAGAGGGTTGAGGAAATGAGGCTTACAGGCCGTCAGAGTACTGTGCTGCCCTTGCTGAGCGACCCCTCTCTTGCTACACGATACCCCAGGCGATGCCTGGAGCTAATCGATACTGCGCTTTCAGCGCGTTCCCATATTGCCCAAAATGATTGAGTTCATTCGTCCTCCAGAGCCATTGAATTCTCTAATTCTCACCCATTCAATATAAATATTATAGCGCAAGAGAAAATTCTCTAATTCTCTAATTCTCTAATTCTTGAGAATTAATATCTCTCTTGAGTTGCATCGCTCTCGCGACCACTGAAAAAGTAGTTGGTCAAACTTCATTAAATATGACCAACTGCTTTCTTCATAACTCATTGATTTTCGGTTGCAAAGATAACACTATTTCCTGTGCAATCCAAATTTTATGACAACAATTCACCAATTTGGCCGATTTTCATTCGGCAATTTGGCCGTGTTTTGTTCGGCAATTTGGCGGAGACATGACATCTACACATTACAAAATGCCCGCCACCTCCAGGACAGAGATAGCGGGCACGTGATACTATGTGGTTATTCTTTTTACAGCAAACTTTGAGTGCGCTTGATGAACTGAGCCAGAGCCTCGCCCTTCAGCATACCGCCTTCGAGCAGAGCCAAGTCAATGAGTTGGCGCAAGGTGTTGTCGGTAGCAGCATACTTGCCGACCACCTCGGTCTCCTGCTTCTTGAGGTTCTCGACATCCTTACGCAGAGAGTCGAGCAACTGGTCTTTGTCCTGAGGGAACTCGCCAGCCTTGGCCTTGTACTTCTCCTCCTCCAGAGGCTTGATCTGACCCTCCTTCGACTCGATGTCCGAAGCGATGGCACTTACCTGATCCTTCAGCGCTTCCTTGGCCGATGTCAGAATCTTCTTGACGACAGGAGCTTCGGTGTTGACCACCAGGTTCATCTGGTCGGGCATCTGACCATAGAAGTTCATGCCGCCACCCTGTACCTTGCTCATCTCCTTCATACGGCGCATCCATTCGTTCTGAGCCACCATGACAGGCTTATCGGTCTCGTCCATGGCCTGGAAGTCGATGCTCCACTCCACCTTCTTGCCGTCGGCGCTGGTTGTGGCAGGAATCTGACTCTGGAAGAGGGCATTGTTCTCACGACGCTCACTCTCACCGAACTCCACCTTCTTGGCATCGGCCTTCTTGATGAGGTTCGACAAAGTGTCTGAGTCGATGCGGTTGAAGTGGCACTTCTCCTGTTTCTGTTCCTGCTGGTTCATCCAAGGAGTATCCAACTGACCGCCCGTCTCGATGACGTCATAACCCTTGGCCTTGGCAGCCTCGATGTAACTGTACTGAGCCACCTTGTCGTCCGAATAGAGGTAACACAGCTGACCATCCTTGTCGGTCTGATTGCCCTCTACGAGTTTGCGGTACTCGTCGGCGGTATAGTAGTGACCCTCGGTGTTCTTGATGAGGGCGAAGTTGATAGCCTTCTCGTAGAACTTCTCGTCGCTCAACATGCCGTACTGGATGAAGATCTTGAGGTCGTCCCACTTCTCTTCGTACTTCGTACGGTCCTCGTTGAAGATCTCCTGCAGGCGGTCGGCCACCTTCTTGGTGATGTAACCGCTGATCTTCTTGACGTTCTGGTCGCTCTGCAAGTAGCTACGGCTGACGTTCAATGGAATATCTGGGCTGTCGATCACACCGTGCAACAGCATCATGAACTCAGGCACAACACCTTCCACCTGGTCGGTGACGAACACCTGGTTGCAGAACAGCTGAATCTTGTCGCGACGGAACTCATTGTTCTCGATCTTTGGGAAGTAGAGCACACCCGTCAAGTGGAATGGGAAATCGACGTTCAGGTGAATCCAGAACAAGGGGTCTGGAGCCATAGGATAGAGTTCGTGGTAAAACTTCAGGTAGTCCTCGTCCTTCAGGTCGGCAGGAGCCTTGATCCAAAGTGGCTGCGTCTCGTTGATCTGGTTATCCTCCTCCGTCTCAACCTCCTTGCCGTCCTTCCACTCGGTCTTCTTGCCGAAGACGACAGGGATAGGCAGGTACTTACAATATTTCTTCAAGAGGTTCTCGATGGTGTACTTCAAGGTCATGTTGGCCTTATTCTCGTCATCCAGATAGAGGATGATATCGGTACCGCGCTCAGCCTTGTCGCAGGTGTCCATCGTGAAGTCTGGATTGCCCTCACAGCTCCACAGGGTAGCAGGCTCATCCTTGTAACTCTTACTGCGAATCTCGACTTTCTTCGATACCATGAAGGCCGAATAGAAGCCCAGACCGAAGTGACCGATGATGCTGGCACCATCTTTCTTGTACTTGTCAAGGAACTCCGTTGCACCCGAGAAGGCAATCTGGTTGATATATTTGTCAATCTCCTCGGCGGTCATACCGATACCGTTATCGCTCACGGTCAATGTACCAGCCTCTGGGTCAACGCTTACGCGCACTTTGAGGTCGCTGGTGTCGCCGCTGAACTCACCGGCACGGGCCAGAGTCTTGAGTTTCTGGGTAGCATCGACAGCGTTGCTCACCAACTCACGGAGGAAGATTTCATGATCAGAATACAAGAATTTCTTGATGACAGGGAAGATGTTTTCCGATGTCACGTTGATTGAACCAGTTTTCATACTATTTATTTTTAAATATTACTTATTTTCTTGTTGGAAGTTATTACTACAGAAAGTCAAAAGTGTGTTGTTTCGTTTCAACCATTGTCCGTTAACTCCACAGCCGCAGGCTGTTAACTCCTTCTAACTACAATTAACTCCCTGTAATAACTCACTCTTCGTTCACCAAGCAAAAGTTGCATTACTTCATTGACTTATTGAACTTTGGGGGCACATAATGCCTCCGCGTTCATTCATTACAAAGGTCGTGCCAAACCATTTTGTCACGCCAAAATGTCACTATGATTGCCATTTTTTCAGCCTTTTTATGTGAATAAATGTTAAAATACAATAGAGACAATCAATTGCACGCGCAATTTATTGCAAAAAAATTTGGCATTATTGCAAAAATGTCTTAACTTTGCCCCATCTTAAATAACATAACCATGATATAACGCGATACCTTAAAATTTTACATTTAATAATCATTTGGGTTTGCCTTAAATCTTATACCTGAAAAGCCGAGACTTCCTCGCATCCTATTCCAATCTTTTTCAAGTCCCTACATAAAACGTCCCCCTCATAGGGTAAATAGGGCTTGTCCGAATGCCGAGGTTTCCATTTAAGCGCTAAACCTTATCTGAATTATTATATATGCAAAAAGAACTGACCTCTTGTCTGAGATCAGTTCTTTTTTACATTTCAAGTTGTTCACTTGAAGGGAGTTAATGGTAGTTATAAGGAGTCCACAGCCGCAGGCTGTTAACTCCTGCTAACTCCATGAAATTAACTTCCTTATAAGCTCGCCACTTTAGATTCCGAGGCTCTTGCAGATGACCTCCAACTTCTTGTCGGCAGCAGCGCAAGCAGCGTCGTAGTCCTTACCGTCGAAGGCAGCAGGCACCTCGCAGTAGAATTTAATCTTTGGTTCGGTGCCCGAAGGACGGACACTGACCTTGATGCCACCCTCTGAGTAGAACTGGAGGACGTTCGAGGTATCTGGCATCTCGATAGGCGTCTGCTTACCGTTGGCATCGGTCTGCTTGAGGAGCTTGAAGTCCTTGATAAGCACCACTTTCTCGCCCGCCAACTCCTTTGGAGGATTGTTACGGAAGGTCTCCATCATCTGCTTGATTTCGTCGGCGCCACTCTTGCCTGGCTTCACTACGCTGACAGCCTTTTCCTTCTGGAAGCCGTAGTCCTTGTAGATATTGAGCAACAGGTCGTAGAGGGTCATGCCGTTGTCCTTAGCCCAGGCGGCAATCTCGCAGATCAGACAGATAGAGGCTGGCGAATCCTTGTCACGCACCTTGTCGTATGGCAGGAAGCCGAACGACTCCTCGCCGCCGCCGATGTACTTCTTCTTGCCCTCGTTCACGCGGATGCGGTAAGCAATCCACTTGAAACCGGTGAAGTCGTCGAAGATCTCCACATCGTTCTTCTTGGCAATCTTGGCGATGAGCTCCGAGGTCACGATGGTCTTGACCATGAACTCGTTACCCTTCAACTGACCGAGTTTCTTCTTGTTGGTGATGATGTACCAGTAGAACATCATGGCGGTCTGGTTGCCGTTCAGGATCATCCACTCGCCCTTGTTGTCGCGGCAGACGATAGCCAAGCGGTCGGCATCCGGGTCGGAAGCGATGACGAGGTCGGCATTGATCTTCGAACCGAGCTTCATGCCCATGGTCATAGCCTCGCTGTTCTCTGGGTTAGGCGATACGACGGTTGGGAAGTTGCCGTCGATGACCATCTGCTCCTTCACTACATGGATGTTCTGGAAGCCCCACGAGCGCAATGCCTCGGGGATGATGACACGACCGCAACCGTGCAGTGGAGAATAAACGATGTTGAGGTCCTTCTGGCGCAGGATGACGTCCTGATCGACCATAGCCTCCTTGACAGCCTGGAGGTAATCCCAGTCCATCTCACCACCGATGCACTCGATGAGTTCGGGATTGCCCTCGAACTTCACCTGCTCGATAGTCACCTTGTTCACCTCCTCGATGATGCCCTTGTCGTGTGGGAACAGGACCTGAGCACCGTCGTCCCAATAAGCCTTGTAGCCATTGTACTCCTTCGGATTGTGCGAAGCAGTGACATTGACACCGGCCTGTGCCTTGAGCTGGCGAATGGCGAACGAAATCTCTGGCGTAGGACGCAGGCTCTCGAACAGATAGACCTTGATGCCGTTGGCCGAGAAGATGTTAGCTACGGTCTCGGCAAACATACGGCCGTTGTTGCGGCAGTCGTGACCGACTACGACAGCAGGCTGGATATCGGGGAATGCCTTGTTGATATAGTTGGCAAAACCCTGTGTAGCCATACCGACAACATATTTGTTCATACGGTTGGTGCCAGCACCCATGATGCCACGAAGGCCACCGGTACCGAACTCCAGATTCTGATAGAAAGCATCTATAAGGGCCGACTTGTCGTCGGCATCGAGCATAGCCTTTACCTCAGCTTTGGTCTCGTCATCGAAACCAGCACCCAACCAGGTCTGTGCCTTGGCGGTGCACTCTTTGATTAACTGATTGTCCATGTGAAATAATATATTAGGTTAAAAAGTTTTCTTAATGAATGAATTGTAGGAGGGCAAAGATAAAGAAAAAAATTGAATCTCCAAACACTTGGCCCAAGAAAATAAAAAATCTATGCAAAATAGCCCTTGGACGTTCTCCTACCCTTAGAAATTTTCCTCCTGTGCCTTAGTCTCCAGATAGGACTGATAGAGTTTCAATCCCATCTTGTCCTTCTTGAACGACCGCTCGTGATTGACGGGCAGGAGGCTGAGACGGAGTTTGGAAATGCCGTGACCAATCTTCTCCATAACCTCAGCCGAAACAGGGAACTGCGCTATCGAAACGGCAAGTGGCTTGGGAGTCTTATTTGCCCCCACCAAGACCGCCTCGTAACTCGTCTTAGGCTGAACGACAGTGCCTTTCAGCGTCACCACCTCCTGATTAAAAGTGCGAATCTTCAAGACGGGTTCGTTGAAGAATGTCGAACCATCCGAGTACATATTCACCACGCTGGCAATCTCGACCACCAGGAAATAGGCATTGTTGTGTGTAGCAATAGAATAACGGTAAGAATCATTTATCCAAGCATCGTTGGACTCATAACCTAAGACCTCGGCACGAAGGTTCGAACCAAGCATCAACATCGAAAGCAGGAGGACGGAGAAAAGTCTTTTCATATTCTATAAAGGATCAATATGTCTAGTAGTTAATTTATGCGCATTGCAAAAATAGAAGAAAAAAATGACTTTTGCAAGATTTTGCTCCTATTTTCTTTTTCCGACCCTCGAAATAAACAAAAAACGCAGTTTTCCGCCCCCTTTTTCTCCAATCGCGGGTCACTATCTCCCACCAATGTCCTTACGCTGACACTATACTCAGCAGGGCATGAGCAACCCATCGGATGCCAAGCAGGTCCCCTATAACTCCCCTAAAATTAGGGAACCTGTAGGGGACCTGTGGGCTTTTTAGAGGAAACCTCATGCCCTCTTGATAAGGAGGACAGCGGTACGACAGAAGAGGAACGACGGCGCGGCAAATCAGAATCGAGGCTGGCAATAGGTGTCGGCACCCGAGGTGAAGTGCAACCCGGGGAAAGTGTTGTCGTCCAACGGATAGTCGTACCGGCGGATGAGGTGATAGTCGTCGGCCGACAGGGCATAATAGTGAATGGCCTCGTCGGTGGTGATGGAGAGGGTCCAGTCGAGCAAGTTGCCGATGATCATCATGCGGTCCGAAGTGGGGTCGTAGCTTTCCACCTCGACAGGCGCCAAGGCATAGTCGGCGGTGAGGACATAGAGGCGGTTGCGGTCGTCAGTGGCAAAGCCGCGCAACTGCCGACCCGCTGGTTCGACCTCGAAGATGTGCGTGAGACGGATGCTGTCGGGCACCGCAAACTGCTTGACGAAGGGGCGGCCGGCACAGCGTTTCAACTGAAAGAGACGACGGTCGGCATCCAACAGGAGGTAGCCCTCGTCGTACGCCTTGCGCGTCGTCGGATTGCCCGACACCTGCAAGGCGGGGAAGCGGAAGCCCTTGTCGGCCAACGCTTTGGAGAATCGCTCACTCTTGCCGACATTGAGCGTATTGCTCTCCATCGTGATGAACTCCAAGCCGCTACGGGTGACGCGGAAGACGTCGTCGGGCATCTCCAACTCCACGCGCTTGGGCATACTCTCCAACAACGGGTAGAGCGCCGCCGGACGACTGTTGACGTCCCTCGGATTGAACCGCTCTATCAGACTGGCGGACTTCACCTCGTGCGGGGTGACGGCACGACCCATGATGGTGTCGGGGAAACGGCCATCGGCCACCAACTGACGCATGTAGAAGAAGGGCAAGAGGGAGTCGGCCTCTGCCTCGGTATATTCCCGTCCGTCGGTGCCGAAACGGTGCAGTTTGTTGTTCTCGTCGATGTCGTTGTAGATGAAGTCATCGACCAACGGACTATAGAGGGTGAAATGACTGCCGCCCGATGGCGTGCTTAGGAAATTGATGAGCCACGGCACTTGCCACAAGAGCAGGACGGCTACGGTAAAACCTAAAAGGATATTGGCGAAATGTTTCATACACAAAAAAAATGAGACCCCCTCCCGACCTCCCCGAGGGGAGGAGATTATCCCTGGAAACGAGGGAGTTGATTGATAGAAAAAAAGGTGGGACAATAGATACATACTTTCAATCCCCTCCACCTCCCCGAGGGGAGGAGATTATCCCTGGAGACGAGGGAGTTGATTGATAGAAAAAAAGTGGGACAATAGATACATACTTTCAATCCCCTCCCCTCGGGGAGGTCGGGAGGGGGTATTACTCCTTCCCCTCCTTGAACCGACAGATGCTGATCCAGCTCAGCGAGAGGAGCAGGAATGTATAGACACAGAGCAGAGGAAGGAAACCGACATAGGCCATCGGCTGCTCGCTGATGAAGTAAACCTTGAGCACCAACAGGGCAACGACGACATTGAAGAAACGGCGCGGCCAAGCGGGTTCAAGGATAATCCAGGCCGAAAGCAGATAGCCTGCCAAACCTGCCAAGTACCAAGGCAAGGCGGTGAGCACCATGCGGCTCCACAGTTCGGTGGCCAACAGACTGCTGGCATAACCCATGATTAACAGGAAATTAAGCGCTGCAATAATGACCCATGCGGCCACACCAAAGAGCAACATCTGATTGACGACCTTGAGGTGCGAAACGGGCAAGTGGAGGGTCAACTTGAGACACTTGTGATACATCTCGGGCGCAAACTGAACCACCGCCAGGAGGATGCCGCCGATGAGCGGTACGAACTCCAACAGGTCGATGAAGATGACATCGCGCGTCAGCATCACTTCCCACACATGACCTACGCCATGAAGGGCAATCACCCGGTGCATCCGCAACAGTCCATAGCCGGCAAAACCTAAGGTGGTGAGCATCAGGAGCAACAGATACCAGCGGGTCTTTAAGTATTCTTTGTAAAACATTTGTTTAGAAGTAAAAGTAGGAGTTAATGGGAGTTAACAGAAGTTATCGCTTCGCTCGGGAGTTAACGGACGATTGTTATTGTCCTCCAGTTGTATTTATAACTCTCCCTCCCTCATAGGGTCCTCGCAGCGAAAAGAACGATTGATAATCGTTCTGCGAGAAGACGAGGCTTTAGCCGAGGGGAGAAGTCGGGGAGAGTCCTTGAGGCCTCTAATACTTTCCCGTCAACCCGATAAACGCGTCTTCGAGGTTCAGGGTCTCCATCTTTAGATTTGTGCCTGGCACGCCATACGCTCTCAGTTTCTGGGCCACAGCCTCCTGGGGCAGGAAAGAGTGAAGTTCGAGGGTGCCCTTGATGACCGACGGATGATAGAGTTCGGCATCCTGCCAGTCGGGCACATAACCCTCTCGAACCTGCACGGTGAAACGATGGAAGGTGTCGAGCAACTGCTGCAAGGGTTGTTGCGTCAAGATGCTGCCGTAGTCCATGATGATGCAATCATCGACCAAACGTTCCATGTCCTGAATGATGTGCGAGGTGAGGAAGACGGTCTTGTTCTCCGCCTTGACGAACTCACGGAGATAATCGACAAAGAGACGACGGTAGCCAGGGTCGAGGCCAATCGAGAAATCGTCGAGCACCAAGAGGTCAGGATTCTGCGCCAGGATGAGTCCGAGCGCCACTTGACTGCGTTGGCCACAAGACATGCGCGAGATCTTCTGATGGGGAGCGACCTTGAGTTTGGACATCAGTTCGTAGTATGCATCCTTGCGCCACTGACCCGGGTAGAATCGAGCATAGAACTTCTCGATCTGCTCGATGGTCATGAACTGATATTGTACATGTCCCTCGATGAGCAAACCGATGTTGCGGCGCAGGGCTGGATCCATGGTCTGAATGTCCTGACCTAAGATTTGGCAGACACCGGAACGGGGTTTCAGGTAGCCCGAAAGGATGTTGATGGTCGTGGTCTTGCCTGTACCGTTCTTGCCCAGCAAACCCAAGATACGACCTTGAGGAACCTCGAAATTGAGGTCCTCATAGATCTTGTGCTTGCCGTAATAATGGGTCAGGTGCTGACATGAAATAACTGCACTCATAGTCCAAGGGGATTAGTCTTCGGTGGGAACAATCTCGTAACTGGTGGTCTCGATGTGGTAGAAAGAGAGATATTCCTTGCCCTCCTTCTCCTTGCGTTCGGCAATGGCCTGGCGATAGGCGGCAATCTTCTCGTCGATGGTGTTGCCCTTTTCGCGACGGGCGCGACTCTCGGTCTCGCATCCAGCCGAAGAAGAGACAGCTTCGTTCTGCTCGGCTGCTACGCCTGCGTCACCATACTGAGACTCAGCTGCTTGCTGCGCCTGCTGTTCCATGACGGCCTCCTCGTACGCCTGCTTCCAACGCTGCAAGTAAGCCTCGTCCATACGGGTCTCACGCACATAACCGGTGACGCGCACTACGCTATGCACACACTCCTTGCTGAAGTGCTTCAGAAGGGCGGCCTCGCAACGGATGATATTGTCCGAATTGCTGCCCATCACGAAGATCTTGGTGGCACCGTGACGGCATGTGTGCGAGCATACGCCCTCGATGGTTATCTGCTTGTCGGTCAATGCCTCGGCATTGTTCAAGAGGGAATCGACACTGATGGCCTCGGTGGCTGGAGCGGTTGTCTCGACGGCCTGCTGATTGGACTTATTACCACCGCAAGCGGTGAGGAAAAGGGATGTTGCAATTGCAAAGAAAATAGTTGATTTCATAGACATATATTTATTGAATGAATAAAGGAGTTAATTTCATGTAGTTAACAGGAGATAACAGCCTACGGCTGTGGAGTTAATGGACAATAGTTCTGGAGGCTTAATGTTATTTCAATTGTTATATCGAATTTTGGCTTGAACAAGGGAAGGACTCAAAAATCCATTCCCACTCGGAACGTGACACCATAGGCGTGATTATCAGCGACATATTGTGGTCGATGGAACGTCTTCTGCCAACCGAAAGCGCCCTCCACAAAGGGGCGAAAAGAGGGATAGGCAAACGTGTAGCGCATCGTCATCCCCGCCTGCCACTGACGGGCGGTCAGGTACTCGTACTGGTGATGCAAGTAGCGGTCCAACGACACGGCCACCGTCGTTGCCGCACCTCCGCCCGACAGGTTCTGGTCCCGGCAAGGCGTGCCGTCGCCCCACTGTAGAGCCGACTCCAATTGACAAGTCCAAGCACCACGACCTTGTGCCCAAGCATGAGAACCACTCACTTGACAACGGTATTGATCGATCTCCTGCCAACGCTCCACGGGGAAGAAGGTGGTCCGATGTTCCTGATGCCGATAGTGCACGGCGCTCTGCCACGTCCAACGGGGTTGTTGCAAGATAGTCGCCTCGACCTGCCCTATATAGGTCAAGTCTGCCTTAATCGTCTTTCGTCCCAAGCGTTGCATCTTCCCCTGATAGACAATGCGGGAGAGTCCGCCGCCTTGCTGCTCTTCGTTGAAGAGCTTCTCGTGGTTGGTCAGTTCGTCCCATTGCGCCGACAGTTGCCAACGATGCAGGTTGCCCGCGTTCGACTGCCAGGAGACCTCACATTGCTCCTGCAACGACATGCCCCCGTGGTCGGTATAGACGATGGAGTAAAGCGACTCGCGACCATAGTAACCTCTACGCGAAGTATAAGACAATTCGTTGAACCACTGCAAGTTGCCCCTGGGGACATTGCCCAACTGCAACGAGAAGCGATGTCGCTCATCGACCAATGGAATCATGCCGTTGCTGGTCGAGGCATAGCCATCGTAGGAGGTAGACAACTGCTTGATTCCATAGAAGTTACCATAGGAAATCAAGGTGTAGTAGTCCTCGTCCGAGGTGCCGGCAATGTTGAACGACACTCCTTCCACACGGCGGTTCCAACCATAACTGAGTCCCACCGCCAAAGACGTTGCGGGCGACCACACCATGCCCGAGGATAAGTCCATCTGCATCAATCGGTTCTGGTGGCGCAGGTCCCGACGCTTGGCATAGTTAGCTGCCGTGAAGTCGGTCCGCAGTCCCCATTGCCACAAGCGGTTCACCCGTCCGCTCATACCTCCCAAGAGGTGATAATGTTCCAACTGGGTCTCCCCTTCCCTATTGCGGTTGTACTCCAAGAGGTCGAAAGGCAAGTCGGTCGGATCGATGAACACCGAGCCTGTCACATGTTGCGAAGTGCTGTTCCGATAACTCATCTCGCCTTGCAACGTCCAACGCTCATTCACTCGATAGAGTGACTGCGTCTGCGCTCCCCACTCCAGGGTCTTGTCACCCTGATAGAAATCGACCCATCCTCCCCGAGCACCCGAAGCCCACACCTCGGCTTGCGAGGTGCGGGTATCACTTAGGAACTCTAATCCAGCTGGGTTGTGACTATCAATCCAAAGGGGGAAGAGAAACAGGGGAAACAATGTTATAAAAGTTAAGAGTTAAAAATTAAGAATTAGGAAATGGGAAGAGACTTTCGCTGCTGCAAAACAGCAGCCTACGGAAAACCCTGCGGATGAGGCAGAGGTAACGTCTCAGTCACTTCTCTGTCACTTCTCTGTCACTTCCTTGTCACTTCCTTGTCAATTCTTTGTCACTTCCTTGTCAATACTCTGTCAATTCCTTTTAATCCTTCAACGATGCCTGATAGCGCTCAAAGAAGTCGTTGGTCGAGTTGTTGGTGTCCTTGTAGATAATCTTGGCACCGTTCTTGGCCGAAGCGACAGCATCTACCTGATTGGCATCATTGAGCACTACGCCAGTAGCCTCGTCGGTGTTGGCAGTCATGCCGTAGATGAGCAACGACTCGTTACCCTCGATGGCCTTGGTAGCCTCCAGATCAACATGACGGAACATCGAGTAGCCCTTCTTGTTGGTGAAATAGACCGAACCGGCATCGGTGACAGCGGTGAGACGCTTCTGGTTGTTGACAGCAGTGGTGGTGAATACATCGACAGCATCGAGCACCCACTCCGTCTTCACCTTGAGGCAAGCATTGATGTCCGACTCCTGACCGCCATTGTACCAGAAGTCCTTGGCAGCGGCAAAAGCTGTTGGAGTGACACCCTCGGTGCGGAAGATAAAGAAAGCTGGATCCAATACACTGAGAGGCCAGGCATTACCCAATCCCCACTTCTCGGCCTGAAGGTAGTGAGCCGTTGGAATGACCTCCGAAGGAGCCGGATAGTAGTTGGCGTTGAACCAATCGTCGGTATCGTAGCAAGCATAGTAAGCACTATTGGCCAAGTTGACCGAATTGCTGTAGGTGACGGTATGGTCGATGGCACCGTTGATGGCGACAACAATCTCGGAATAAGGAGCCAAAGTCACGGTGCCAGGGAAGTACCAGATACCATAGCCGGCTGGGATGAAACCGTCGTTCTCGTAGCTCAACTTACCATCCACGTAGTTCTTGTTGTTGGCGTGGGCATTGAAAGGCAAGCACATACCGAGACAGAGGTTATCGACCGAAGCCTCGGCGTCGCTGTTGTTATAGAGGATGACGTATGGGTCACGCTGGTAGCTGTTGGCACCATCGTTGGTGGGACAACCGCCGAGATAGAGTTCCTTGATAATGATCTGGTTAGAGGTCGATGCCAACATCTCCAAAGTGATGTTCACTGTCTCCTTGGTGACCGACACCTCGCCGAGGTTGCCATTCAAGATATAACGGACGCCGTCACGACTCTGCTTGTCGGTAGCGGCAACTGAATAGATGCCCGATGGCACCTTGAAGAGGGCCACGCCCTGTGCATCGGTTGGGTTGGTGATCGTGGTGCCCTGTGTGCTGGTCAAGGTCACGTTAACGCCCTCAGCCGCAGCGGTATTTTCAGGATAGGCCAACTGAACAGAGAGTTCGTAGGTAGGAGTTTCATTGTCATCGTCCTTACATGAGGTGACAGACAGGGCCAAAAGGCTTGCAAAGAGTAAAGAAAAATACTTTTTCATTGTTTGTGATTAATAGTTAGGATTTGATATTTTTGTGGAGTTAATGGGAGTTAAAAGGAGTTATCGCTACGCTCAGGGAGTTAATGGACGAATGAAATTGAAAATTGAAAGTTGAAAATTGAAAATCAAACTTCCTGAATTCTTTAGCGCCGAAGGCCATTAGCGTGAACGAAGTGAACTTTTAGTGGCTCGAAGAGCCCATTAGCTCCATTTGCGTCCATTAGCCTTCAGTTCTATTGTCCATTAACTCCACAGCCGTAGGCTGTTATCTCCTGTTAACTACATGAAATTAACTCCTTTATTCATTAATATTTAATTTTCGCCGACAGCCCATAGTAGAACGACTGGATATAGCCGCTGCCATACAGTGTCGATTCCGAGTGCGTCTGGGACGTTCGCACCTTGCGGGTGTTGTTCCAGAAGTTGGTAGCCTGGAACGTCACGCTCACGTGGTCACCTATCTCTTTGGTCAGGTTGATGTGCCCGGCCAAATAAGGGGAGACACTGTTGCCACGGAAGTAATAGTTCGTGTTGGTTCGTTCCACCAACTTGATCAACTCCTGGTAGAGCGGCAGGTCATTCCGATAAGCCTCGCGCAGAGCCGACTCAAAAGGGATAAGCCGTTCGGGGTCCGACCATTCGCTATAGTATTTCGGATAGACCAACACATAGTTTCCAGCCAGTTGCTCCGTGCGTTCACCCAAGTAAGCATTCTCCTCGCTGGGTCGGTAAGCCGTCGTTTGCAGGTTGCGCGAATAGTGTTGCAAGGTGCTCTCCAACTTCACCGACAGGATCATGCGCACCACCGGGAGGTGGGTTGTCACCGTGAGGTTGGTGTTCAACTGTCGGGAGAGCGAACCATTGGCCATCGAGGCACCCCCATCGTAATATCCGATGTAGGCATAAGGCTGACCGTTCGCCATGGTGAGTGTGCTGTTGGGGCGGGCGGCAATCAACGTATGTTCGATGCCTCGGTAACGTGTCCAGTTGCCGTCGATGCGTATATCCGTGTGGAGCAAAGAGATACGTGGCAGGTCCAACACCCATTCCACCCCTCGTCGCGTCGAGGCCGACCCGTTGACGTACTGCGTATTGGCACGAAAGGTGTTTCGCTCCACATAGGCCAACGTCTGGTTCGGCTCGATGCCCGACTTGTCGCTCACCGTGACGATGCCTGTCTCGCGGTCGATGCTGTAAGTGCGTCGTTCCGAGGGGATGGGACAACCCTCCAACGCCGCCTGACCTGTATATTTATAGGTATAGGGCCGATAGACCGAAGTGGCCAGGTAGGGTCGATGTGTGGTGATGCAGTAGGCCGACAGGGAGAGTCGGACGCCCCGGGCATGCAGCTCCAATCCTCCTTCCCGCTGGTGGGCATATTGCCAACGCAAGTGCTTGTTATAGAGCGCACTGGATGGCTGCGTATAGTAGGCATAGAAGGTTCGGCCATCGGCCATCGTACCTGGCGCAAAGGCCAACTGGTCGGCATAAGTGGTGCTGGGATAAAGCACTTGGAAGGAGGGTAACTTGACCGACTTGCCCCATCCGCCATGCAAGGACAAGTGGCTGACAACCAACGTTTCATCGTCCCACAACGTCCACCGACTGCTCACACGAGGCGAGAAGGCCGAGACCCTGCCATAGGCCGATTGGGAAATGTAGGTCATGTCCTCGCGCACCCCTGCCGTGAGGCTCCAACGGGACGAGGCTCCAAACGGCATCGAGAGATGTTCCTCCACATACATCGAGAGCGCTTGCAAGGCGGGCAAAGTGTCATAGCGCGAGGCGCGCCACGTTGGCGCCGTTCGCCGATCATCGTAGTAAGTGCCACGACCCCGATTTCGTTGCAGGTCGTAATCAATACCCGCCTTCAGTTGGTGGTCCAACCGTTGCCCCCACCGCGCGTTCCAATGATATTTCACGTGGGCCGACACGTTGAGCGGCTTGCTGTCGGTGTGCGAGGTGCGATACCAATATCCGATGGGACTGAGCACGATGTCGGCATCGGGATGCTCGTCATACTCCATGCCGACGTGATAACCTGCCTCCGTGGCATGTATCTGCACCACCGACGACGCCGTGCTGGTGTACGAGCATTCCTCCGACTTCTGGTCGGCCACCGAGAAGGCTGCCGATGCCTCCAACGAGGTGATGCCCGGACGCTGCAACTGCCACTGCATCTGGAGGTTACCTCTCAACTGGCGGTCACGCTTCTCGCTATGGGTGTCCAGATAGTTGTCGGGGTCGGCGCTCGAGTCGTAACCTCCGACGTTGCCACTCAGATGGGCTCGAAGCGAAAGCGGGGTGCGACCATCGTAGCGCCTTGAATAACTGAGGTTCAACCCGTTACGGTCGTACGACGTATAGGGCGAAGTGAGGTTGCTGAACGACTTGGCACGTTCCACATGCACGTTAAGCACGCCCCCTTCGGCCAACTGCCAGCCCTTGCTCACAGCCACCTGTCGCGTATGGGGTTTGACCGTTCCCTCCACCACCCAGGGGGTCTTGCCCCGACGGGTCTGCACCTTGACGATGCCGTTCGAGAGGTCTCCATACTCCACCGAAGGGATGCCGGTCACCACCTCCACCCGTTCGATGTTGGAGGGCGAAAGGGTGCGCGTACTGGCTCCCGTCATCGCCATCAAACTGTTGGTAGCCAGGCGGATACCGTCCACCTCGATGGCCGTGCCGAACGACGTATTGCCCATCTCCGACGACCCCTCACTGCGCAAGGCGATTCGGGCATCGCTCATCAGACTGAGGTCAGCCTGACTCTTCCCGCCTGGCAACAGTGCCGTCACGTCGCTCACGTTGAGCATCTGTGCATGTTCCATGGCGGCGCGGTCGATGGTGTAGGAGGTCGTCTCGCTGACCCTTGCCCGTTGTGCCGTGATGCTCACCTCGCTGAGTTTGAGGTTCTCTTCGGGCAGGACGATGACCACTCCGGCGGTGTCGCGCGTCAGGTTCAACTTCAACCACTGACTGCGATAACCCAGTTGGTGCACCTCCACCTCGGTGGTTCCGACGGGTATGCCCGACAACGAAAAGCGTCCCGCCTCATCGGTCAAGGTCCACAGTCCGCACACGCCGCAACTCACGGTGGCCGACTCCAACGGCATCTTCCTGTCGCCCCCCAGCACCTGTCCGCTCACCGACACAGTACGCTGCCCCCAGCAGTTGCCTGCCAGCATCAACAGTCCAAGAATCAATGTCAGTGTACGAACCATGCACATATACCTTATATAATTATAGGGCTAACAGGCTCTTCGAGCCGCTAAAAGTGCTTCGCACGCTAAAAGTGCTTCGCACGCTAAAAGCACTTCGTGCGCTAATAACCCTAAGCAATCAAATTTTACTCTTATATCTTATTTCTTATTTCATACCACTCCTCCTCTCGGGGTCCTCGCAGCAATTAGGAGGGTTGATAACCCTCCGCGAGAAGACGAGGCTTTAGCCGAGGGGCGATTTGGGCGGGCTGGGGAGAGTCCTTTTTTTGGCGGTGCAAAGGTACTATCTTCTCCGTTCCCATTCAATACCCACAAATCGGTATTTCTATCTACCGCAGCACTGCCTATAGGGCCGTTTTCCTCCCATCGGAGAGGTATTTCGCCCTACCGTCGTCCCTCCGCACTGTCGGACTACCCTCTTGCTCCCTTCTTTTTACCACCCTCCAAGTTGCCCTCTTTGGAAAGAACCAAAAAGAACCAAAAAAGAAAGCAAAAAGAACGGAAAAAGAACGCAACTCCGTTACGACGTCGGTGGGACAACTGACCCCCGGAAAAGGAATTACATTCTTAGAGGGGCTTATCTTTGAAAAAGTTACATCGCACTAACAAAAGAAGTACAAAAGACACTTATTTGATGGTAAATTGAAAAATAATCAGAGAAAAATTTGTGTCATATAGAAATAATCCTTACTTTTGCAATACCAAGAAAAAACTAATTGTTAATTACCACTAGAATAGGGCTATGAAAAAAAGACTTTACACGCTACTGGCTATCCTATCCATGCCATGGATGATGATGGCACAACAAATCACGGGACTTAATACCACAATCTGGTACTCCTGGTACAACAACTATAACGACTCCACCATCAACATGGCTGCATCGGAAATGCCGGAAGTGGATCTGACGGACTCGCCAACATCTTCATTAAGCGTCGATTTTGAGGCAGAGACCACAGAAGATGTTCTGGAGTTAAAGTTGATTGCATCTATACATTCGGCCGACCAGGAGGCCAACATTGACCAATGGGACACCCTGACGTTCCAGAACGAAAGTAATGGCAAATGGAAGGCGTATTTCTACGAGGATTTGGTAGAAAGAATAAAACTCACTGAACGGGAGAAGAGAACAATAGAGTTCTACGTCATCGGCCAAGACAGTCAAAAGAACGACCTGAAGTACGACAACGGTGGCGAACACTACAAAATTAAATTCTATCAGTGTGCCAACGGAGCAAGTGTCCAGTTCTGCAAAGGCGAAACGGCCTCTGTCCGAATGAAAATAAATGGAGAACCAGTCACCTACACCATTACAGACGAATCCGTACGCACTCCTGCGGAGGACCCCAGCAACGTGAAGTCCTTAGCCCTATGTGGCTATACCATAGACTTAATATGTAACGAAGGCTACATTCCAAACATTTGCGAAGCAACCATGAGCTTAAAATTCTATGAAGAAGGCGAGAGTGACGACTGGTGGAACATTTCGGGAGATGGCGTCTTGGAAGATGAAATCTTCAATACCGAAACTGAAACGTACGACCATCATGTGAAATTCATTTGCAACCTCCATGGTTATGGTGACTGTGATTTTACCGATGCATTGAAGCCAGGACACAATTACAAGTTGGAATTCAGGTTCCAAGTGTACGATGAATGCGAAAACTATTTCCTGACAAACAATACACCAACTGCCATCTTCAACATCTCTGTTGATGAAATGAGTAATATCTCAATCACTCAAGCCCAAAAAAGCGAAACAGAATACTACAACGTGAATGGCCAACGCGTGGAATGCAAAGCAGAAGTTTTGCTCATGCAACGCAATCGCAAGATATTGGCGAAATAAGTACAACTCGATATATACAAAACGACTTGGGCGGCAACTCGATGAAAGGAGTTGTCGCCCAAGCGTTATATTGTCGTAAAGGAAGAGACGAATCAGATGACCTCCAACTGCTCGGAAGGCATCCAACCGACGTTGCCGTCACTGAGTTCGACCTCCGACCAACCGGAGAGTTCCTGACGGACTTTGACTTTCAGACCCTCGAAAAAGGAAAATGAGTACAAAAAGTGAAAAATAGGGATGAAAAGAACGATGGTTATCGAAAAAAACATTATATTTGCGGGCGAAATACATACACATTGGTTTCACTCAGAAGTTGGGCACTTCACCCTTTACTGACAAAATTTACGTACCCGAAAATGCAAGTTTTCATTATCAATCCATTTACACTGATTAAGCCAGGAGAGCGACCTTCTACCTCGGCTTGGATACAATTTGTCCTCACTGTCGGTCTCATCGTAGGGGCAGGCTTGCTGCTGGCTGGCATTATATTCTTCTTTGCCTACAACTGGGACGGATTGTCGCGCCTCACCAAACTCTGTATCGTTGCCGCTGCCACAACGGCATTAGGCATTGGCGCCATGTGCAGCCGAAGTCACAGCATCACACAAAAGTTGCTCCTGACGGGTGTTTCGGTCATGACGGGTGTACTGATAGCCGTATATGGTCAATCCTATCAGTTGCAATCCGATTCGGGTTTTCTGGCTTGGGCACTATGTATCCTGATTTGGACTCTCGTCGCCGACTTCGATGTGTTGTGGCTCATTTTCATTGCCGTGCTTCAAACGGGCATCGCTTTTAGGTTCGTCCAAGAAGAGATAATGTTGCAACTCACTTTTTTGGCATTCATTAGCCTATTTGTACTCCTGCCTCGTTATTGGAATTTCGTACATGCCCGCTCCCCTTGGTTTACCAACACACTCTTGACGTTGGCGGCTCTGTTCTGTATCTATATGATTATCTACTCCAAGTTTATGAGTTGGGACAAATCAAGACAGATTAACGATTGGGGCTACCTTCTCTCCTTTCTGGCCATAGCCATCTTCTGCGGCCTGAAGTTGCATAATCTCTATATGCTGGCATTAGGCTTACTTACGATAATCGTCAAAATACAGACCGAAATATTGATGAAAGGGCATGACCAATGGGCGAGTTTGATATTGACGACAGTCTCTATAGCCCTCTTTGTTTGGCTATCACGCAAATTGAAACAAGATTGGAACAATCCGACAGAAACCTCTAAAGACAATAACAATGGAGACTCAAAATAACCTCATCACCGACAAAACAAAAGGCAAGGAACTGTCCATCGGAGTCAAGATATTACTACTCATTGGTGGCTTTTTTGCTGCCATCTCCGCGAACGCGTTTCTGGTAGCAACCGTTTCCCTGCGCGGAACCACGATGCTCATCTTTGGACTCATCTTCGGCATTGGCAGTATCCTGCTATCACATATTGACAAAGCCGAAGTGAAATTTGCATTGGTTGCACCTTTCTATATATCAGGAATTTGTCTGATTGGTCTCTACTTCGCAGATTCGCTGAGAATGGACAGCGAAAACTTAGCAGTCGCCATCTCCTTTCTGTCTATCCCTGCCCTTTTACTATCGGGCGAAAAGATGCTGCGCCACCTGGCTATTGCTCAAGCATTGTGGGCTACGCCCTTCTGGTTTAGTTCTAGTCCAAAGAGTCCTATATATCTGCTACTGGCATACATAGCAATTGCCTTCTATCTGGTTACGGTAATCAAAGAAAATCAGATTCGGCGACGGGCTGTGCTGGCAGAAGAACTTCGCGCACTCCGCATCGTCTTGCTGATATTGGCTATAGCCTTGATGCTGTGGCTGGACTTTAGTTATTGGGGGACGGAATACAACTCCGGAATAAGGAGCATCATAATGGCGCTTATCCTCTTGCCTATGACCTTCTGGGCAGCAGACCGTGCCGGACTTACGATGAGTATTCTCTTCCTCATCTATTCGCTGACACTCTTCTACTACAACTGCGAAATGAATCTGCTGCATAAATCATTATTCCTCATAATCAGCGGATTGGTTTTACTCGGACTATCGTATGGCGTAAAAAGATTCTTCCAATGAAAAATATCAAATCAATACTCATTGCTGCCAACTTATTGGTAGTGCTTACCTACTTCGGGTTCCAAATCCACCACAAGGAACAGTTATTGGACCACGGCACACAAGTACGACTGGAACTGGCTCCTGTTGACCCTCGCTCTCTGATGCAGGGAGACTATATGGCTTTACGCTACAAAGTGACAGATGATTGTACCAACGAAGAAGATAACTATGTCGTTGTCAATAAGGAGAATGGCGACTTTGTCCGCTCTCAAAAGGACATGCAGGACATGGCGCCGAACGAAGTTGCACTCAAACTTAAACATGACGGCTATCAGTTTCACCTATCAAGCGAAAGTTACTTCTTTGAAGAGGGTACTGACACATTGTACGAGCATGCCAAATATGCTCTCGTCGTTGTTGATACGGATGGCTCTATCTTTATCAAGAATCTATGCAATGCGAATGGAGAGATAATTGTGAGTAACTAATAATCAGTGTATAGTTATAACATAATAACGACTTGGGCGGCAACTCGATGAAAGGAGTTGTCGCCCAAGCGTTATATTGTCGTAAAGGGAGGGACGAATCAGATGACCTCCAACTGCTCGGAAGGCATCCAACCGACATTGCCGTCACTGAGTTCGACCTCAGACCAACCGGAGAGTTCCTGACGGACTTTGACTTTCAGACCCTCATGGATGATGAGCAACTGGGTGCCACTCTCGGCTGGCGTGGAACGGAGGGTCACGGTAGGAGTCATGACGATGGCATGCTCGTGAGCGGTCTTGATGTACGACTGCGCGTTGGCATAGTACATAGAAATGGCACTCAGGCAGACCATGACGAAGGCCGAATAGAAGCCAGCCTTGCGGAAAGCCACTTTCTTCAAGAAGAAATAGCAACCAGCGCCTGCCAAGAAGAGCAGGAAAAAGAGGATAGAGAGTCGGCCCCAGGCATCGGCACTGAAGAGGTCGCGCAAGGCATTGCTCCAGGTGACAAAGATGATAGGCTGGATGGTCTCGATCTTATCAACGCAGTTCAACTGTGCCAACTCCAAGTTGGCCTTGGCATCGGCGTTCGAAGGGTCTCGTTGCAGACAACGCTCGTAGTTGAGGATGGCGCGCGAGAAGTTCTGCTGCTTATAGTAGGAGTTGCCCAAAGCGTAATAGAGATCGGGCGCGCCATTGAAGGCTTCGACCAAGGCCTCATACTTCTGTGCGGCCTCGGCATAGTTGCCTTGGTCATATTCGAAGGCGGCTTGTGCCACCAGTTCGGCGGGATTGATAATCTCGGCACGCACCGAGGTGAGGCAGAGAACTATACATAGGAAAGAAAGAAACTTCTTCATATTTAGGTTGTGAGGTTATGAGGTTGTGAGGTTATGAGGATTAACGTTTAAGGGTTAAACTTACAGAGCCTTTTCGAGGCTGTCGATGGTGTCGGATGCCTCCTCGTACAACTTGTCCATGGCCTGGTCGTCGGTAGAAGGGGCATATCGGGCAAACTCACAAGTAGAGAGGACATCGGCACAACGCTGAATGATGCTTTCATCCACCTTGCGTTTCTCCAACTGCTCGCGGATGGTATCACCGTTCAGTTCACTGAGCGGGATGCTGAGTTTGTCGGCGACATAACCGAGCATGGCCTTGTGTACAGACTCGTAGAAGAGCGATTCCTGATGGTCGCGCAATGCCAAAGAGGCTTGCTTCAAACGACGGGAAGCCACCTTGTTGGCCTTGCGAGTACGACGACCTACGACGTCGGCACGGAGCTTCAACTCACGACGGCGGACATAGAGCATCACCACAAAAGCGACGGCTGGGAGGATGAACCAGAGCCAATAGAGAAGGGTGCCATAGAGCGGTTCTTCGTCACGCTTCAAGGAGGACTCGGAGAGGGTGTGCAGATAACGTATGTCGCTGCCTAACACCTTGATACGCTCCTGTGTGGTGGCAGAGAAATCGACACTGTTGCCAGCAGGAGTGCCTTCGTTGGGCGCCTTCTCGACCTCCAACTTGATAGGGTTGGTGCGGACGGTCTCATACTTCTCGGTCTTGGTATTGAAGAAACTGAACTCGACGGGTGGAATGGTGAACGAACCACCGAAACGAGGGATTATGGTATATTCGATGACACGCTTGCCCGAGATACCGTTCTGCGTCTCGGAGGAATGGATATCGGTCTTGGGGTCATAGACCTCGAAGTCGGCAGGGAAGTCGGGTTTCGGGTCGCGTACATATTTCAAGTTGCCGGTACCCTCAATGGTGAGTCGGTAGATGACAGCGTCGTTGGCCTTGAGTTGGTTGGAGGTCACTTCACCCTTGATATTGAAGTTACCCACAGCGTTCATGAACGAGGCGGGCTTGTTCTTAGGTAAGGTCTTGACCGTCACCTTTCGTTCGGGACTGGTGACAGGTACCTGCACATTCTGATAAACGCTGAAGGGGTCGTCCCAGAAACTCTGTCGGCCCTTATAGACCTGCACGATGGCGGTGAGGGAACAGGGTTTGATGGTAATGTCGCCCGAGTGTTGAGGATAGAGCAACCACTTCTTGATAGGATAGGCACTATAGTTACCACCCTTATACTGAACCAGTTCTGCCTGAACATTCTTGGGGATATCGATGTCGAGAGAGGTGAATCCTGCCATATCGGGCAACTTGGCATCGGCGACGTTCGTCACGGGCTGATGACGGAAATAGAGGTAGAGGGTGGCATAGATAGCTTCGCCCTCATAGACGGTCGTCTTGGACAAATCGACGCCCAACAGGATGTCATCCTTGCCAATGGCAGAAGAGGAGCCTCGCGAAGAACTATGGTTGCGACCAGAACTATGCTGTTGTTGCTGTTTCGTGGATGGGTCGGCAGGGATAGCCTTGACCGTCAACGGATTGGAAGAATAGGTCTTTCCCTCCACAACGGCCTTACCGGCTGGGATGGTAAAAGTTCCCTCCTTCTCGGCCATCATGATAAAGGTATAGGTAGTGGTGTTGACGACCGAGGATTGGCCATTCACGATGGTGCGTGACATATAGGTGGAAGGGAACGGACCACTGATATGACGAAGGCCGCTCTCCTGAATATCACAGTCGAAACGGTCGCAAGTGGCATTGATTTCAAATTCTACTTGAAACCGCTGCCCCACCTCCACGGTATTGCCGTTGCGGATGCTCGACTTGACAGTGACGTCGGCCCAAACCGTCGTCACCATCAAACAAGAAAGTATGATTGCAATAAACTTCTTCATAGTTGCTTCTCAATAATAGGGATTACCAGTCCTTCAATGTTCCGTTCATGCGCTTGATTTCCATCTCACGTTTCTTCTCGTCATCTTTCTCTTGCTGACGGCGCATGACCTTGGCTTGCGTCTCACGCTCTTCGCGTTCGTTCTGTTCCAGAATCGCTTGACGTTGATCCTCAGACATTTGCTGCTGTTGCTCTTGTTGTTGCTGCTCCTGCTGCTGATCTTGTTTTTGGTCTTGGTTCTGGTTCTGTTGTTGCTCTTGCTGTTGTTGTTCCTGTTTCTGCTGTTCCTGCTTCTGATCTTGCTTTTGGTCTTTGTCTTGATCCTTGTTCTGATCTTGTTGCTGCTGCTCCTGTTGCTTCAGCAACTTCTTGGCCAACAAGTAGTTGAAGCGGGCATCATGGTCGGTAGGATTGCGCTTGAGCGACTCTTTGAAGAAATTGGCGGCCTGGTCGAACTGCTGAGCCATCATGCCAATCTCCCCTTTTTGGTAAAGGGAACGGGCCGACAACTGACGATTGCCTGTCTGTTCTGCCTCCATGATGAGACCCGTCAAGAGACTGTCGGCCTCGGCCAATTTCGCTTGGTCCTGCTGTCGTATCAAGGCGGTGGCCAGATTGAAACGGGCCACACTGTCTTTCGGGTTGATATTCAGGGCGCGACGATAATCCATCTCGGCCTCCTGATAGTGCTGTCCCTCGTATTGGCTGTTGCCCGAACGGTCGAAGCTACGCACCTTGCGATCTTGTGCAACAGCCTGTAGGCCAGACAGGAACATCAAACCGATGAGCAAATATAGATATTTCATCATTCGAACAACTTGATTTTAGAAAACATTGGATTGGCACGATCCACCAGGACAATGTCGATGGCCATACAAATGAATGCCAAAAGGACGAACCAAATAAATTGGTCATCGTACTCGGCATATACATGACTCTCCAACTCGGTGGTCTGCATCTGATTCAACGACTCTATGACGGCATTGATGGCAGAATTGCTATTGTCGGCATGCGCATAGATGCCATGTCCCGACTCTGCCACCTGACGGGCAATAGCTTCGTCCAAACGGGTGGTGATAGGATTGCCCGTACTATCTTTACGGGGGCTGTTTCTACGACCGGAACCATCGGGAATGACGGTTCCCTGCGTTGAACCTACTCCGATGACATGGGTTGGAATACCTTTTTCGAAAGCGGCTGCCGCTGCACCCGAAGCATCGTCTTCATGGTTCTCGGCATCGGTAATCAAGATAATAGCTTTGCTCGACTCCTCGCGCGGAGTGAAACTACGTACGGCCAAATTTATGGCAGCACCGATGGCGGTTCCTTGTACCGAAATATTCTCGGGCGAGATAGATTCCAAGAACATCTTGGCCGAAACATAGTCGTTCGTGATGGGTAATTGCACAACGGCATCGCCAGCAAAGACGACCAGTCCGACCTGATTGTTTTCCATCTGGTCCAACAGGCGAGAAAGCATACGTTTGGACTTCTCCAGACGATTGGGGGCAATATCTTCGGCCAACATGGAGTTGGAGATATCCAGACAGACCATTACCTCGATGCCCTCCTTCTTGACATTCTGCAACTTAGACCCGAACTGAGGACGGGCTCCTGCCACAATGAGACAGACCAGAGCAACCACCTGAAGCACAAACTTCATGCGTGGCTTCTGCTTACTCACGCCATCTGTCAAAGCGCGAAGCAAGTTGACGTCGCCGAAACGGGCCAGCGACTTCTTGGACATGTATCTTCCCCATTGATAAAGTAATATCAACAGGAGGACTACTACCAGCAGCCACAATACATGGGGATTAGCAAATCGGAAATTATCCATGGTTGTATATCAATTCACTAAACTTTCAACACGTTAAACGTTCACCCTGAACCGTTAACCATTAAACTTTAACCATTAACCGTTAAACTTTAACCGTTAACCATTAACCGTCGTCCCCTCATCAAGAAGGGATGCTTCGCAGCAAGGTCTGTCGCAACAGGCAATGCAGCATAAGCAAGAAAATAGCGGCAAGGGCGTAAGGCAGGAACTCCTCCTCGCGGCGGCTGAACTCACGGACCGACATCTTGGTCTTTTCCATCTGGTCAATCTCCTGGAAGATGGAAGTGAGCTTGTCCTTACTCGTGGCACGGAAATATCGGCCGCCCGTCTTGCCGGCAATACTGCGTAGGAGGTCTTCGTCCAAATCCGGCTTGACCATCTGCTTGATAGGCAAACCGAACATATCGTATCCCACTACCTGCTCGAAATCCTTGTCGGTGCCCACACCAATAGTATAAACACGTATTCCCAAAGACTGCGCCACGGCTGCGGCATCATGAGGGGCAACGTCACCAGCGTTGTTGGAACCATCGGTCAAGAGGATGACTACCTTGGATTTAGCCTCACCATGACGGATGCGGTTCAAGCCCGTCACCAGACCATTGCCGATGGCGGTCTGCGTACCATCGACCAAGTCGAAAGAGATGCTTTCCACCATATTGGCCAAGACCGTGTGATCACTGGTCATTGGACAAAGGGTATAACTCTCCTTGCCGAAGATGACCATACCTATATTATCATTGGGACGGCCCGACACGAAGTTGGACGCCACCTCTTTGGCTGCCTCCAGACGGTTAGGTTTGAAGTCCTCTGTATTCATGGAGTAGGAAACGTCCATGGTCAAGACAATGTCGATACCTTCGGTACTGCTTTGGCTCCAACTGTCGCTGCTTTGGGGACGTGCCATCACGATGATAACCAACGTAAAAGCCGACAAAAGCAAGGCAAAGTTCACATGTCGCAGATACTCTTTCCACGACTTCGGCACCTTGGAGAAAGGCGATACAGAGGGTATCTGCAAAGTAGCATAAGCCCTCTTCTGCTTCCAGATGTAGAATAAGATAGCTGGGATAAGCAGAATCAATAATACCAAATATCCTGGATTTGCAAATGTCATTGTTCTTCTGTATTTTGAGGTTCTTCGACCACGGTCTCCTTCGTCTGCTCCACGAAGAGTCGCGAGTTCATGAAAGCCATCTGGTTCTCGTCTGGCAACGGTTCGTACTTGGCGAACTTAACCAAATCGGCCAACTGCAACACCTCCTTGAGATTACTGTAGGACGACTTCTGGGACATGGTCAACTCCAACAATTCCTCCAAAATCTGGTCGGTCGTACACTCCATGGCCGACACCTTGTAACGCTCTTCTATGTAACGACGGAGGATATCGGTCAGCTCGGTATAGAACAACTTCGACTGACCTGCCTGCCAGAGTTTCTTCTCTGCCAATGCCTGCAATGCCTGCAAAGCGGTGACATGGGCAGGCAACAGTTTCTTGGGCGCAACCGGTTGATTTGCAACAACTTTCTCCTTCCGATGCTTCCGGTAATGCAGATAAACCAAGATACTGATAACCGTAATCGTAGTAGCTACCTGCAACCAGAAGAACCACCAGATATAGTCCCAAAGGACAAAAGGTGGAATCATCACAGGTTTCAAGTCTTGTGTGGCCTGTACATCCTCGGGAATAGGTTCAAAAGGATGGTCGCACTTCAATGCCAACATCTGGGTGACTACGGTGTCCTTGCCGTTCACAACAAACTTGAAGGGAGGGATGACCATACCTGCACTGTCGAAGGCAAAGAACTGTAAGTCTTGCGAATAGGTGACGGTATTGCCCGTCGATACCGAGTCAATCTTGAATTGGGTATCGGGACCAAATTCCAACTTATATTGCGTGTTGCGGTCCTCGTAGTCGTATGCCAAGAAACCATCTTGACGGAGGGATGCTGGCCATTGCACCTGTGAGCCGGGAGCCACCGTGATCTCCAGATGCAACATACGCGGCATACCCACCATCACCCAAGCGGTATCTACCTCAGCCTTAGCCACATCGGCTTTGGACTGTGGCACCAACACCGAGGCTCCGAGAAGGGCTACTACCAATAAGACGAATATTCTCTTCATCATGAACGTTTCTTAAATAATGCAAGTAACGCAGGGACAAAATCCTCTTCGGTCGAGATAGAGACACTGTCCACCTGACTGTGCAAGAAGGCATCCTGTTTCTTCTCCTGCATCTGTTGCCACCATTGGGCATACGCCTCACGCACTTGGCGAGAACTGGTATCGACCCAACGCGTCTCACCCGTCTCGGCGTCACACACATGCATTAGACCTACATTGGGCAATTCCTGCTCACGCGGGTCATAGACCTGTATGGCCACCATGTCATGTTTGTTGCTGGCGATGGTGAGCGCCTGCTGGTAATTATTGGTGTCACAGAAATCGCTGATCAGGAAGGTGGTACAGCGTTTTTTCTGAGCATTGCTGACATATTGTATCGCTTTGTTCAAATCGGTGCCACGCTGCACGGGTTGGAACTTCAACATCTCACTGATGATGGCCAACACATGCTTCTTTCCTTTCTGCGGTGGAATATATCGCTCGATGCGGTCACTGAAGAACACCACACCAATCTTGTCATTGTTCGAGATGGTGCTGAAAGCCAAGGTTGCAGCAATCTCCGTAATCTGCTCCTGCTTGGTCTTGCTCACGGTACCGAACTCGCGACTGCCACTCACGTCAATCAGCAACATTACAGTCAACTCACGCTCCTCCTCGAAAATCTTGATGTGAGGTTTGTTCTGTCGAGCTGTAACGTTCCAGTCAATGTCGCGCACGTCATCGCCATATTGGTACTCGCGCACCTCAGCAAACGACATACCATGACCTCTGAAGGCAGTCTTGTAACTGCCTGCAAAGATATTGGCGCTCAAGCCTCTGGACTTGATTTCTATCTGCCGGACCTTTTTTATCAACTCAGTGGTATCCATAAATCAAAATTAAAGTATTTAAAGGAAGTGACGGAGAAGTGAAAGAGATGTGACAAGGACATCACTATCGGCAATCGCGACAAGTAACGGATTTAGAGAAAGACTTTTGACAGCATATTGTATCGTCTCTGTCAATTCTTTGTCAATACCCTTTCACTTCCTTTTTATATCCCTTAAATTACCTTACGGTACTTCTACCTTATTCAGAATCTCGGCAATAACCTCTTCGCTGGTCATGTTATTGGCCTCAGCTTCATAGCTCAAGCCGATACGATGACGAAGAACGTCTGGACAGATGGCTCGTACATCCTCAGGGATGACATATCCTCTGTGCTTCAGGAAAGCGTAGGCACGAGCGGCCAGGGCCAGGTTGATAGAGGCACGTGGCGAAGCGCCGCAACTGATCATATCCTTCATCGAGTTCATCTCGTACATCTCTGGGAAGCGGGTAGCAAAGACGATATCGACAATGTACTTCTGAATCTTCTCGTCTATATAAACCTGCTTGACTACCTCACGGGCCTCAACGACCTCATCCACCTTCATGAGTGGAGTAATATCCTGCTTGAATCCAGAGAGATGGGCAGCAACAATCTGCTTCTCCTCCTCCAACTTCGGATAGTCAATCTTCACCTTGAGCATGAATCGGTCACACTGTGCCTCTGGCAATGGGTAAGTACCCTCCTGTTCGATAGGGTTCTGGGTGGCCATAACCAAGAAAGGCTTGTCCAATTGGAAAGTCTCGCTGCCGATGGTGACCTGACGCTCCTGCATGGCTTCGAGCAAAGCCGACTGCACTTTGGCAGGAGCACGGTTGATTTCGTCCGCCAAAACGAAGTTGGCAAAAACAGGACCTTTCTTCACCGTGAACTGCTCATTCTTCTGACTATAGACCATCGTACCGATGACATCGGCAGGCAACAAGTCTGGAGTGAACTGAATGCGGCTGTATTTAGCATCGATGAGTTGTGACAATGTCTTGATGGCAAGAGTCTTGGCCAAACCTGGCACACCTTCCAAGAGGATGTGTCCGTCGGCGAGCAAACCAATCAGCAGCGACTCGACGAGGTGCTTCTGACCTACAATCACCTGATCCATACCACGGGTCAGCACATTGACGAACGCGCTCTTGCTCTCAATGAGTTCGTTCAGTTCTCGAATATCTACTTTTTCCATTGTATTATGATATATTTTAATGTATTTCGTTAATGTCGTAAGGTGTCATCTGATAGACGTAATAGTTCAACCAGTTCAGGAACAGCAGGTTAGCCGTCGAACGCCAACGTACGATAATCTCCTTAGAGGGGTCATTGTCCTTGTAGTAGTTGACAGGAGGTTGTATCTCCAATCCCTTGTTCAGGTCGCGACGATACTCGGTGTCGAGGGTGTCGGGCGCATACTCCGAATGACCGGTCAGGAAGAACTCTCGCCCCTCTCTTGCTGTCACCATATAGACACCACTCTCCCAACTCTCGGCCATGATCTTGAGTTCCGGATGCTTCTCGATATCCTCGGCGCGCACCTCACTGTGACGGCTCTGTGGCATGTAGAAGACATCATCAAAACCACGGAAGATAGGAGCTTTCGGGTCCAGACAATGGTGCTTGAAGATACCGAACATCTTCTGGTCCAATTGATATTTTGGCACGCCATAGAAGTGATACAATGCCGCCTGGGCTGCCCAACAGATATACATCGTCGAGGTGACATGGGTACGCGCCCAATCGAAGATCTCCTCTATCCAATGCCAATAGTCCACCTCCTCAAATGCCAGATGCTCCAAAGGGGCACCCGTGATAATCATGCCATCGAACTTCTGGTCACTCAACTCCTCGAACGAGGTGTAGAACTGCTCCATGTGCAACGACGAAGTGTTCTTGCTCTCGTGATTGGGCACCTTAATAAAAGTGATGTCCAACTGCAAAGGCGTATTGGACAACAGACGAATCAGGTCTGTCTCGGTCCGCTCCTTGAGGGGCATTAAGTTCAATATGCCGATACGCAAAGGTCGAATATCCTGTGAATTAGCTCTTTCCGAGTCCATAACGAAGATATTCTCGGCTTTCAATGCCTCGATAGCAGGCAGATTTTTGGGCAATTTTACTGGCATCGTTATTTTGATAAAATAAAGTTATTAGTTAAGAGTTAATAGTTAGGATATTCAGCACCAATACTTTAACTATGGAAAATAGTTATAAGTTCAGTCCAAAATAACTATCACTTTTTGTAACTACTTTACTCTTTACACTTTACTCTCTTCTCTCTCTTTGTACTTATTTCTCTTCTCCGCTTTCGGAGGTTCGGGTTTACCGCCAACCAATAGGACAATCTCGCCTTTCGGTTCTACCTCTGTGAAATGGGCAACCAACTCCTGGAGTGTACCATGCTGCGTTTCGGCAAAACGTTTCGAAACCTCTCGGGCAACAGCTGCAGGTCGGTCAGGTCCAAAGAACTGAGCTAACTGCTCCAACGTCTTGACCAGGCGGTAGGGTGACTCGTAGATAATCATCGTACGGGGTTCCTCGGCCAACTCCTTGAGCCGTGTCTCCCGTCCCTTCTTCTGTGGCAGGAAACCCTCAAAGCAGAACTTCTCGTTGGGCAAACCGCTCTGTACCAAGGCCGGCACGAAAGCCGTCGCACCTGGCAGACACTCGACCTCTACACCACGACGCACGCACTCTCGCACCAACATAAAACCTGGATCACTGATACAAGGGGTACCGGCATCACTCACCAATGCAACGGTCGTGCCCGAAGCAATCTTCTCGGCCATAGCCTCACACGTCTGGTGTTCGTTCCACTTATGATGGCTCTGCATGGGTGTATGGATATCGTAATGTTGCATCAGGACGCTACTGGTACGAGTGTCCTCGGCCAATATCAAATCGACCTCCTTCAACACTCGGATAGCGCGGAATGTCATATCCTCCAAATTCCCGACAGGGGTGGGTACTACGTACAGTTTCATGCAATCAGTTTTTTCACTGCTTTTATAACGAGCGCAAAGTTAATAAAAAAAAACGACAATTGCTAATAATTTTTTTACGGAATCAGCAAATTAAACATTTTTTCAATATTTTTCCGCTGAATAGTTAATTGTTCTGTTGAATTATTAACAATTAGCACCACACTATAAGTGTGATTGTCGGTTCCTTGGACATATCCGGCATAACCAACCACCGATTTTGTCGTTCCCGTCTTGAGCAAGGCACGACCTGCCAAAGGGGTACCTCGCAGGAAGTAAATGACGGTTCCTGACACACTGGCCAATGGCAAGGAATTACAGAAATCCTCATCGTCTTTCATCTCGCGCAACAAACCCGTCAAGAAGTGGGCGGTCAGTCGATCGGCTGGTGCCAAACCACAGGCATCATACATCACCAGGGCGGCTGTATCGAGTCCACACTGACCCCAATAGTTTTTGATCGTATCTTTGCCGGCTGCCAACGTCCGTTCGGGAGTCAACAGATAGGCCAATGCCTCGGCCTGGATATTCAAGCTCTTCTCATTGGTATTCTTGACATATTCGCGCAAGACCATACCCGAATCGGGCACCTGCAACAGGGCGGAGCAATAGGAAGACTCGACATCCTCGATCATCCAGTCGGGATTATACCCCACCAGTTCGGGAATCGGCGCCAATGTACTGTCCACACAACAGACAGAATCTGGAATGATGTAATCACCGCCCAACAGACGCAAGGCGGCACCCGTCGTCACCAGTTTCAAAAGGGAAGCTGGTTGCACGGCACGCTCCACGTCATAGGCATAAAGTGTCCGATTTTCAGTCAAGTCCACCACCTCGATAGAGACGGTTGCATGTCGCATCGTGGGACTGGACATCCATTCCACCACCCCCTCCGGCAGATTACGCAATTGTGCATTACCATCGGCAACCATGACCGAGAGCAATGCACAGCAGATAAACCATTTTCTCAACATATCGCAAATATCTGTATAGGACGGACAACCATCATTCCACATCATTTATGGACTCGTCTCAGTTGGAGACTGTCTATCACCACAGGCATCCTCTTCCGCGCTCCGTCATCCACGGGGAACTGATGAAGTGCCACCACTACCTGTTCCAGTCTCTCGATCGAGTCGGCTACGCAGGTCAGGGTCACGAGGGTGTCTTTTTGCAGCAACGGTGTCGTCGCTCCTTGCAACACTCGCCAACCCGTCGTGGTATTCAAGTCATGCCCCACCAGCGACATGGACGCTACAACGCCTTGACCCAGAGGTTGTTCCGGTACGTGCAGACTCCATTTCAGACTATCGCCCGCCCAGAAAGTAGTATCGGTGGATAACCGTAATACCAGACGGTGTGTGAGACGTTGTTCATCCAAAATCAAATAACGAGGCAAATTCCAGAGATCGACATCGGCTCCCGACATGTTCTGTCCGAAACCGACACTCTGCGCTGCCAGGTTGTCCCACAACTCTCTACGCTCTGCCAAGTTCTCGTTGACGTGATTGTATATACGTATCAGGTCATTCAGGTGCTGAGAGTACCACACTAACGACGTATCATACTGCGCCTTACTGATATGATGTTTTTCAAGCACGGCGGCTATCACCGACTGTCCATACTCGGCATCGTCATGAATGTATCGTTGTTGCAGTTCAATCAACCCTTCCGCCATGTGCACGTCGGTCAGGAGTTCCGTCATCTGGTCCTCTTCTATCACATAGTCGGGACGTTGCTGACATGCTGCCAACAACCCACATAGCAAAAGACCTAAAGACAAAATCCTCAGTTTCATCACGTTTTACGATTTTGCTGCCGATTGCTCGCGCTCTCGACGCAAGGACAGGAAATAGATGATCAAAAGCAGACCCACTCCCACCGAGATGGCGGCATCGGCGAAATTGAACACAGGCTTGAAGAACAGGAAGGGTTCATCGCTACAAGGCAACCACTCGGGCCAATCGAATGTCACCCCTAACCAAGTAACGCTCTCTCCAATGTGCGGAAAACTGGCTGGCCAATCGAACTTAATCAATGGGAAGTAGAACATATCTACCACCTTCCCTTGCAACCATTCGCCCGAGGGCATGAGACCGGCGGCCTCATCCACCCACTGTGCCACACGACCGTAACTATCTGTAAACCAACGGCCATAAAAGACACAGTCTATGATGTTGCCTATAGCTCCTGCCACCACCATCGCCATCGTCACCACGAAGAGCCAAGTAGCTCGGCCCTGTCGGATCTGTCGGAACAGATACCAGACAAAGCCACCCACAGCCAAGATACGGAAACTGGTGAGTAACAGCTTACTACCTATCTCCATACCATACGCCATGCCGTTGTTCTCAATGAACGATAGATAAAACCAAGAGGCCACTTCATAGCTCTCACGAAGCACGAAGTGGGTCTTGACATAGATCTTGATCCACTGGTCTATCGCAATGATGACCAGCATGATCAGAACAGCAGTAATAGTCTGATTTCTTTTCATCTATTAGCGGCGCTTCTCCTTGGCCTCTACACTCAACGTAGCATGAGGCACAGCACGGAGTCGCTCTTTAGGAATGAGTTTACCGGTAACGCGGCAAATGCCGTATGTCTTGTTCTCAATACGGACCAAGGCACCCTGTAAACCCTTGATAAACTTCTCCAAACGAGATGCCTGCAAGCCCAACTCCTCACGGTTCAGTGTCTCTGCGCCATCCTCCATATTCTTGAAGGTAGGTGCTGTATCGCGGTCAGAGTTGTCGCCGTTACGCAGAGCGGCTCTCAGTTCGGCATACTCTTTGTTTGCTTTATCCAACTTCTCCTGAATCAGGACCTTGAACTCAGCCAATTCCTCATCGGAATATCTTTCTTTTACGTCCAGCATGGTATGATAATGATTTAGTAATTTATAAAAGTCTTTTCGTTTTTAACGGGGAACGACCCCGTGGTCTCACTTCTTGATAGAAGCTTTGACCACGTAGTCGTCCATGTCCAATTCTACGGCATCGGCCAACGAACCAGCAGCCACCACCTGAATGCTGGTGGCCAATACCTGACCACTGATGTAGTCGGCATACTGCTTGACTGCCTCATCGGTCTCGGCATTGCTTTCCAAACAAATCTGGATGCGGTCTGTCACCTCGAAGCCAGCGGTCTTGCGGTAGTTCTGGATGCGCTTGATAAGTTCGCGGGCCACGCCCTCGCACTTCAGTGCCTCGGTGATGGTGATGTCCAATGCCACGGTCACACGACCCTCGGAAGCCACGTTCCAACCTGGCATATCCTCCGAAATAATCTCAACGTCGGTGGTCGTCACCTCGACATTCTCGCCTTCTACGGTGAGTGCCAAGGTGCCTGCCTGTTCGAGAGCAGCAATCTTGTCTTGCTCCAACTCGTTCAAAGCAGCTGCCAAGCTCTTCATCAACTTGCCATAGCGCTTACCCAACTCGCGGAAGTTTGGCTTAACGCGCTTCACAAGCACGTGATCCTCACCACCGGCAATCTTCAATTCCTTGACGTTCACTTCGTTCTGAATCAAATCCTTCACCGAAAGGATATCCTGCTCCTGCTCGGCATCGACAGCCGGGAAGAGGATAGTCTGCAATGGCTGACGCACGTTGATCTTGGCGGTCTTGCGGATAGAGAGTACCAACGAGGTAACGGTCTGTGCCAGAGCCATCTTGCGCTCCAAGACTGCATCGGTAACACCTGCCTTCGGGAAGTCGGCCAAGTGGACGCTCACGTTCTTGTCGCGACCACTCACGGCATTCAAGTCGCCGAACAACTTGTCGGCATAGAATGGAGCTATTGGTGCCATCAACTTAGCCACGGTCTCCAGACAGGTATAAAGGGTCTGGTAAGCAGCCAGCTTGTCCTCGTTCATCTCGCCACCCCAGTAACGCTTGCGGTTCAGGCGCACGTACCAGTTAGAGAGGTTGTCGCAGACGAAGGTCTCGATGAGACGACCAGCCTGAGTAGGTTCGTAGGTCTCGTAGTTCTTCTCGACCTCGGTGATGAGGGTAGAGAGCGAAGAAAGAATCCAGCGGTCAATCTCTGGACGCTTCTCCAACGCTACTTCTGCCTCCTGACCGGTGAAGCCATCGATGTTGGCATAGAGGGCGAAGAGCTTGTAAGTATTGAAGAGGGTGCCGAAGAACTTGCGGCTCACCTCACTCACGCCTTCTGGGTCGAACTTCAAGTTGTCCCAAGGCGAAGCGTTGGTAATCATGTACCAGCGCAATGGGTCGGAACCATATTTCTCGATAGCGCCGAATGGGTCAACGGCATTGCCCAGACGCTTAGACATCTTCTGACCATCCTTGGCCAATACCAGACCATTCGAGACAACAGCCTTGTAGGCGACGCTGTCGAAGATCATGGTACCCAGTGCATGGAGGGTGAAGAACCAACCACGGGTCTGGTCAACGCCCTCGGCGATGAAGTCGGCAGGATAGATGGTGCGGTTGTCGAACGCCTCTTTGTTCTCAAATGGATAGTGAATCTGAGCGTATGGCATGGCACCGCTGTCGAACCAAACATCAATCAGGTCGAGCTCTCGCTTCATCGGTTTGCCCGATGGAGAGACGAGGATGATGTCGTCCACGTATGGACGGTGCAGGTCGATCTTATCGTAGTTGGCCTTGTCCATCAAACCTGGCACGAAGCCCTTCTCCTTGTATGGGTTGCTCTTCATGAAACCAGCTGCCACGGCCTTCTCAATTTCGTTGTAGAGTTCTTCGACACTGCCGATGCACATCTCCTCGCGGGTGTCGCGGTTGCGCCAAATTGGCAATGGAGTACCCCAATAACGTGAACGGGAGAGGTTCCAGTCGTTCAGGTTCTCAAGCCACATACCGAAGCGGCCGGTACCGGTTGACTTGGGCTTCCAGTTGATGGTCTTATTGAGTTCAATCATGCGCTCGCGACAAGCGGTAGAGCGGATGAACCAGCTATCCAATGGATAGTAGAGAACGGGCTTGTCGGTACGCCAGCAATGTGGATAGTTGTGCACGTGCTTCTCAATCTTGAATGCCTGGCTGGCAGCCTTCATCTCCAAGCAGATCTTGATGTTCAAGTCGTCGGCCTTGGCAGCCGCCTCGGCGTCGTACTTACCACCTTGGTTGAACTCTGGAGCGTACGCATTCTTGACGAACTGACCTGCATGGACGGCGTAAGCGGCCTTATCGATGCACTTCTCCACGAATGGAGCAGCCAACTCGCTCTCCACATAGTACTTACCAGTCATATCGACCATAGGACGGGTCTCGCCCAACTGGTTGATCATATAGAGCCCTGGCACATCGGCAGCCTTTGCTACCTTGGCATCGTCGGCACCGAAAGTAGGTGCGATGTGTACGATACCGGTACCATCCTCGGTAGTAACATAGTCGCCTGGGATGACGCGGAAGGCCATCTCCTCAATCTCAACAAACTTATCCTGTCCGAATTCGAAGACCTTATCAGGATGCTCCTGCGCGTACTTAATAATAAAGGGAGCGCTGAGATCGGAAACCTTCTCGCAAGGCTTTACCCAAGGCATCAGCTGCTTGTAGGCTACGCCGACCAAGTCGGTACCCTTGCAACGTGCCACGATGCGGTAAGGCAACTTCTTGCCATCCACCTTGTTGATGTCGAGCGCCTCCATCTCGGCCAATGTCTTGTACTCATCGCCGGCGCAATAGGCCTTCAAACGAGCCTCTGCCAAGATAACGGTCAACTTCTCGCCATTGTATGGGTTGAAGGTCTGCACAGCTACGTAGTCGATGTTTGGACCAACGCAAAGGGCGGTGTTTGAAGGCAAGGTCCAAGGGGTAGTAGTCCATGCCACGAAAGCCAACTTCCCCCACTCGGTCAGTTCTCCGTTGGGTGCCAATGCCTTGAGGCGGGCATCGTTGACATCCTTAACCTCGAAGATACCGGTCACGGTGGTGTCCTTCACGTCTCGGTAGCAACCTGGCTGGTTGAGCTCGTGACTTGACAGGCCCGTACCTGCAGCAGGAGAATAGGGCTGAATGGTGTAACCCTTATAGAGCAAGCCCTTGTTGTAGAGTTGCTTGAGCATCCACCAGAGGGTCTCGATGTAACGGTTGTCGTAGGTGATGTAAGGATTTTCAAGATCAACCCAGTAACCCATCTTGTGAGTCAAGTCGGTCCACTCCTTGGTGTACTTCATGACCTCCTTGCGACAGGTGGCATTGTAGTCATCGACCGAGATCTTGGTACCGATATCCTCCTTGGTGATGCCGAGCGCCTTCTCTACGCCCAACTCTACAGGCAGACCGTGGGTATCCCAACCGGCCTTACGCTTCACCTGATAACCCTTCATGGTCTTGAAGCGGCAGAATATATCCTTGATGGAACGTGCCATGACATGGTGAATGCCTGGCATACCGTTGGCCGACGGAGGGCCTTCATAGAACACAAACGATGGATGACCCTCTCGTGTGGTCATCGACTTCTCGAACACTTGGTTCTCATCCCATTTCTTCAGGACCTCTTTGTTGATGTCCGAAAGATTAAACTGATTATATTCTGCGAATTTCATATCTGAGCGAATTACCTAACTATACAAAATTTTGCGCGCAAAGTTACATTTTTTTCTTTATAATTCCAAATTTTCAATTCAATTTTTCTTCAAAGCAGTGGTTTTATTGATGTTAGCCATCCATTTTGTTTGTCTGACTTTCCTTCTGTATCTTCTCTTTCTTAACACCAGCAAGGAGTCTTGCCACCCCGCAAGACAATTATCAAACAACACGAATGCTTGTATTAGTATCCTTATATAATACGCATTGACTGGAATTTCTTTCAGTTGCACAACAGGGTCACCACTTTCCAACCGATGCATATAACAACTGACACAACAAGCAGATAAGCAACCACTTTACCAACTCGGTTGACAGGTTCAACTTGAATTGGTTCTAATTTTTTCTGCTGAGCGAACAGGGCCTGTTGTTTTTGATAGATATTCTGCACTACGGCAAAATCATCGACGCAAATGATACAGAGGTCTTCGATTTCATCATTATCAGCACATTGCAGTAATTCTTCAAGGGTCTCATACCCCTCAAAAAGCCAATCAGAATCCTGCTTTTCCAAATAGTCCTCTCCCCCGACATAGGTTTCTACCGCTTTTCCTTCGGCAAAGTGCATGTAGTAATAGTCATCCGACTCTATATCAAGGAATTTCAAATATACGTCCTGTACTCCCAGCCACATCTCTCGGTGGGTTATTCTACTCACAGACACCTCCGAACTCAACCAAATAGGACCTATAACACATTCCTCCTGTTCTTCTTGCTCTTCAACAACTTCCTTCTTCCGCCACAGTTGCAAGGGGCGTCGTGGATCCACGGCCAACACCAACAATCCGAAAGACAACAACGTCAACCATTTTCGGGCACTACCGTACTCCATTTGCAATGCCAACACCAGCACAACGATCGCAGAAGCAACCAACGCCAGAGATACAACTTCTATCTTTCTCATAATTAATAAACAACAACCATTCCATTAACTCGGTAAAACTTCTGCCGCCCCGTCGGGGCTTTGGTCTTTCTGCTCGTCAATAGCAGGGGTTGTACCCCTGCCTGTGGTCTTTCTACCCCTTCGGGGTGTTTCAATCCCGACAAGCAAGTAGTTGCCATAATCAACAATCAGTTTGCAGCCATCGAAGAATGTCCCGAGAATACCTTTAGCAAGTGTAATAAATAAAACATATATCTTGCCACAATAACTCGCCGCCAATGATGGATGTCCCGAAGGGACTACAGACCACAGGCAGGGGTAAGCGCAGCGCAACCCCTGTTCCGATGATTCGAAGGTAATAGAGTGCCGAAGGTACGACAGACTTAACAAACAAAACATCTTAATCGTCAAACGCAAACCGCTCGTCATATTCAATGCCGTATGCCTCTAAAAACAACTTATATTCCTCGCGGAACGTCCGTTTTCTGTGATGCTCGGCCTGACCGCGGATATACGCCACCGTCTTATCAATAAGAGAAGAACTGACAGAAAAAGCACCATATCCCTCTTGCCATGCAAAAGCAGTGTAATGCGGGTCAATCGACTTCATCCATTTGCTGCTATCCCCTTTGACGATACGGACAAAATCGACAAGCGACATCGACTTCGGCAACGATGTAAGGATATGAACATGGTCTGTCATTCCTCCCACCTCAATAGGTATGCCATCAACGCCTTTGATAACGCCGCCAATATATGTAAAAATGCGTTCGAGGTCTTCCTTCCGCATTTTTACACCTGTACTCTTGACGTGGAATATCAAATGCACATCTATTTTAACCAATGCACTTGCCATATCATATTTAATTATTAATCAGTCAATTAAAATAGAAATATCAAGAAAAAAAATCAATTTGCCGCCAATGGAGGATGTCCCGAAGGGACTACAGACCACAGGCAGGGGTAAGCAAAGCGCAACCCCTGTTCCGATGATTCGCGGGCAACAGAGTGCCGAAGGTACGACAGAACTTCTGCCGCCCCGTCGGGGCTTTGGCCTTTTTGCTCGTCAATAGCAGGGGTTGTCCCCCTGCCTGTGGTCTTTCTACCCCTTCGGGGTGTTTGACCCCGGAAACCGACAGTCATTCTGAGTCCTACATCCACAAGCAAATAGTCGCTAGAATCGACTTATTCAACGAATCAATCGAAGAACATCCCGAAGCAACCACTGACAAAAATCTAACATAGAGAAAATCCCACCACGATGACTTGCCGCCAATGAAGGATGTCCCGAAGGGACTACAGACCACAGGCAGGGGTAAGCAAAGCGCAACCCCTGTCCGAAGGTAAGACAGAACGTTCTCCAACCGTCGTGGTTTTCAACACCTCCTTGCCTATCGTCTTTCAAACCTGCACGCTTTACTTGATTCACCTCAACAATACGCAACAATCCCTCCCTTCATGAATGGACAAAGGGAGGGATTGTTATTTATTACTGATTCTGATACTGCTTAACCATAGCGTCGGTAGCGAGGACATAAACCTCAACACGACGGTTTGCAGCGTCGGCAGCGTTGTCGGTCTTTGGTTCGCTGGAAGCGAGACCACGCTCGGTGACACGAGAAGCGTTGACGTTGTTGCTGCGGAGGATGTCACCGACAGCCTTAGCGCGCTTCTCTGAGAGAGGCTGGTTGATCTTGTCGCCGCCCGATGAATCGGTATGACCCTTGACGACGATGGCGGTGTTGACCATATCCTCCGTGGTCATGTTCTGAGCGAACTTCTGGAGAGCAGTCTTGGCACTGGCCGACAGCGTAGAAGAGTTCTTGGCGAAGCTCATGTCGGCATCAAAAGTCACCTTGATAGCGGTGAGACCCTGAGAGTCTTCGACAGTCTCGACGCTGGCCTGTTCTGCCATGGCAGCCTTCAGGGCAGCAGCTTTCTTGTCCATCTGTTTGCCGATGATAGCACCTGTGGTAGCACCGACTGCGGTACCAACAGCAGCACCGATGATAGTACCCTTGGCATTCTTACCAATCAAAGCACCGACACCAGCACCAAGAGCGGCACCGGCACCCGAACCGATCAAAGAACCCTTTGCTGTGTTGCTCATGGAAGAGCAAGACCCGAGACCCATCACAAGGATGGAACCTGCCATAAGGCAGAGGATAGTTTTCTTAAACATAGTTAATAGGATTTAAATGGTTAATGTGGAATATTCTGTTCTCCCCAAGGACTCTCCCCGACCCTCCCTCTAAGGGAGAGAGATCATATAATTTGCAACAATCGACAAAAACTCTCTATAAGAAAGACTTCACTTCATGTTACAGGGGACTTCTATTCATTGTCATTCTGAACGTTTTCGATAAGCTGAATGCAAAAAGTTTACTTTTTTGCTGAAGCGAGAAAATGTCAGTGGAACTAACATCGCGAAGAATCCCTATTCGCATTTAAAGTCAATACAGAGATGTTTCGCTTCGCTCAACATGACATTTTTAGAACATACCGACAAACAGGAGAGCCGGGAGATTAAATACATTTTACTTTTGTAGAACAATCTTTCCTGATCGAACTTGAAGACCGCGACGGGAGGAAGGACATGGACGACCTTGCAAATCGACGGCAACGGCATCAACCGACTCTGCTTCAAGACTCTCTATGCCCGAAGTGTCAGACACATAGACAACGATATTGTCCAAGAAGCAACGCTTCGTCGAGGTCTCGAACTTCAAAACAGGACGAGCCTTTACTTTCTGGAAGACAACCTTGATTGTCTCAAAATCCTTGTCCCTCGTGGCTGAATAAGTCACCGTTTCTGTCTTGTCACCCAACGAGACAAGCAACTTACCTTCGATGGTAGTCCAACCCTTGACATCGAAGCCGACAACAATATCCTGACCACTATTTACTTCCAACTCGTAGGTAGTCAAACTCCCCGCCTTGGAACTTGAACCCAAACGCACTACTTCGCCGGCCTGATAGATAGTCTTGACCGATGCAAAATTGTCGTTGCCGCTCCAAGGTGCATTGTTGGAACCGATAGAGCCCTCCGTCACGTCGTCGAAGTCCTCGACGAAGAGTGTATCGCCAGGAATCGGGTCTGGAAGGGGGTCTGGATCCGGATTAGGGTCGGGGTCGGTGTCAGGATCGGGATTGGGGTCCGGATCTGGGTTTGGGCCAACGAAACCACCATAGCCGTTCACCTTGGCACTGGCCAAATCGAAACTGTATTCGGTGCTGTCACCCCAGATATATTCAGCCAACTGCGGGTAATCGATATAAGGATTGCGGTTATTCTGCTGACCATAGACGCGCTCATTGCGGACGATTTCCCACTCGCTGACGGGGTCCTGTCGGTGCCACTGGAGCAACAACTGAATGAAATTCGACTTGATTGTCGGATATGCCTCCTTCTTGAAAGCCGTGTTGTTGGTCTGCCAATTGGTCTGATCGTACATCGTGGCTACATAAAAATATATACGCGCGAAGTCACCTTTGTGTTCATCGGCAGGTTCGAAGACACTTCCAGAGAAATTGCCAGTTGCCGATTTACCCGTCTTGATCCGACCATTATCAAAATGCTTTTGGTCCGTATCGACAATACCGACAGGATAATTGCTCTTCGAAGAGTTGGCGCTTGTTTCGGAAGGCATCACATTGAAGAGGTCCGAGTAGCAATTGCTCTTCGACCCCTTGCCCCACCACGACTGCGGACAGGCATGCTCCTTGTTCATGCCACTCACAACCGATCCCGTCGGTGTTCCATCCTTGTACGTGAAATAGAATGTCTCCAGACTGTAGTAGTCAAAGACCTTCTTCTCATCTCCGATGACGAAATCTGTATAAGGATAAATCGTCCATAAGGCCTTGTAACTGAACGTCTTCTTGCCGTCGTTGATACAAGCCTTGACAGCCGCTTTCAAGTCGGCTTGCTTCTCGCCATCGATGCGGCTGTAGTAACCCGCAGGCACACCGGCAAAGAGACTTTGGGCGACACCGAGCAGTGCCACCCAAAGTATATTTTTCGTGCAATTAGCGAACAATGACTTTCTTTCCATTGACAAAATAGATTCCCTTGGCATCCATAGTTTCTACCTTCTGACCCAAGATGTTGTAAATCTCTGCAGAGGTATTCTCGTCCTCCTTCAAAGTCTCCAGTGCCGAGACGACACCGTTGCGAGAATAGATGTATCCAGTGCCTCTGGTCTCGTAGAGGCTCTTGGTGCTGCTCGTATAGAGATAAATCTTGTCATAGACGATGACCTCGTCTCCGGCCTTGACATAAGCCTCGCCAGCGGCCTTGTCTGCGATATCCGTATTCTCCAAACCGCGAGCCTGATATACCTCCAAAGAGTCGGTAGCCGTAGCAGAATCATGTATCCAGAAGGTAATGGCCTTCTTGCTGGATGCGTAAGATGGAGTCTTGGCCATCACAATACCCTTCACATAGACAGGCTTATCCAAATCCCATACGTCGGTACCCTCATTGATCATCTGAATGCACTCAGCGATGGTGTAAGCGGTCACAGGAGTATTGCTTGGATCCTTGATATCCACGGCATCCTTGTTCTTCTTCACCTCAACCAACTCGTTGCCAGCGGCGAACTCATAAACCTCCTTATAGAGCGTAATCGTACCCTTGACGACGACGGTATCGCCCTTGTGCACACCGTTCTTGTCCTGGAACTTAGCTCCCTCCAGACCGAGGCCCTGATATACCTCGAACGAATCGTTGTCCAACCAGTAGGTCAGCGCGCCATCTTCCGTCAAATCATCAATCTTGCTTACGATGCCCTTCACATAGACGGTCTCGGTGAGGATAGAGAGCGGATCATCGACAAGGGCCTTGGCCTCGGCGGTCGTGTAAGGCTTGTCCTGCGTATTGGCAATATGCTTATATTCAACGGTCTGACCCTCGGCCACCTCAATCATGTTGGTCTCGTAAGTACCGGCCAACTGGTCGGTGCTGGTGTAACGGATAGCCAACTGGATGCTCTTGCCGACATACGACTTGAGGTCAACCACACTGTTGACGTAGGTCCAGGAAGTAGGCCAATTGGTGATGTTGAGTGCCGTCCATTCACCTCCGTCGGCCGAGACGAGGACAGAGACATAATCGGACACCGAAGCATTGCTGTAGTTGCCCGAAGCATGGGCAATGGTCACAACTGGATTAGTAGCCTCAGCGAGACTGATGGCAGGAGAAACCAACCAAGACTCTGTAGCATGGGCAACCTTATCCCAATAGCCGGTAGCCTTCATGCCGTATTTAGCATCAAGGTTCCACACCTGCTTGCCATCGGGCACGTTCTTGTTGTCGATGGTCCAACCCTGCTGATCTTTCAAGAAGTCGTAATAGGCATAAGCGATATGGAACTCGGCAGTTGTGATGGCACTGCCACAATCCTCCTCATTATAGGCAATGGCCTTGACCACGGTGGACTTAGATACCTCGAATGGTCCTGCATAAGCGGTCGAAGCATCGCTTGGGTCGGTGCCGTCCAACGTATAATAGAAGGCGCAACCCTCATCACCCGTAATGGTCACCGTCTGTGCCTTCGCAAACACGCCTCCAGCAGGAGAGATAACAGGTGCATTCACTTCGGGTGCGGCATACTCTTTAATTTCAATCTTAGCGATTTGGAGATTCTTGGCATTCTTGATTTTCAGAGTGTACTGAGTACCAATCTCCGACAAAGCAGCTGGCACAGTGAAAACCGTAGAACCACCCTTAACGGCAGTGGTGGTTTGTCCAAATTCTGTACTGCCACCTGCAAAATCAATCTGGGCGGCAGCAACATTGGCACTATAAAAGACCTCGATGGTACCTACCTGAAAATCGAAAACTGGCAATTTAATATACGAATCCTTTTGGCCAATCAGGAATACGGTTGCACCGCCGCTTGTTAAAAAGTACGCTTTCTCAGTTGCCAAAACGGTAATTGAATAAGAACCATTGTTGATAACAGATTCTGTATTACCGAAACCATCTTCTTTCTTTGTTGGTACGGCCGAGCCATCTGCTTTTTTCCAATTATCGGAATTAGAAAAATCCAAATCAACTGCATTCAGCGGGGTTGTTGCATAACTCGTAGTGAGCGCAGCAACGGCTGTCATGATAGATAGTAAAAATTTCTTCATAGTCAATTATTATAGGTTATTTTTGAAATTATTTTACGGGCGCAAATATAATCACAAAAAACAAGAATGCCAAATAAAATGTATATTTATTATTGTTTCCGCCAAAAATAGCCCCCATTTGTCATTTCTCAAGGCACGAATCAAGAAATAGAGAATATTTTTCTCTCAAGAATTGGAAGAATTACAAGAATTTTCTGTTTGCTCAATAATCAATAGAAGAAATGCGAGTTGTAGGCAACCTTTACACCCAATACTTTGCCCATATCTCGATAAAAATGCGAGTTGTGGGCAATCTTTACACCCAATACTTTGCCCATATCTCAACAAAAAAGTGAGTTATGGGCAACCTTTACGCTTCATACTTTGCCCATATCTCAACAAAAATGCGAGTTATGGGCGACCTTTACACCCAATACTTTGCCCATATCTCGATAAAAATGCGAGTTGTGGGCAAAATTCAGCACTTTTTTGGCCAATATCATGATACCTTCTATGGCTCACAGGCAAACGTCCTCGTTGGAAAATGCCAACATCAACCACGTTAAACGGGACTCATTCTTAAATCTTTCTAATTAACGTGAGTTCGATGATACACAGAAAGACAGTCCCAACGGGACGACAGACCACAGGCAGGTGGTGAAGCGAAGCGAAACCCCTGCTATGTTCCGCGCCTCCGACGGAGTGCCGAAGGTACGACAGAATCGTCTCTGCCGCCCTTTCCGGGCTTGGTTCTCCCTCACACACGAAACAGGGGTTTTACCCCTGCCTGTGGTCTTTC
>JAEEGK010001645.1_pt1 | contig 56078 bp, 47 predicted proteins | sample 8958771 | NCBI WGS metagenome assembly JAEEGK01 (sample SAMN16246547, study PRJNA631951) | gut metagenome | biome: gut microbiome; feature: rumen; material: SC-attached | host: Bos | place: Iran: Karaj | collected 2018-10 | reverse complement strand
CGCAGAAGATTTGAGAGATAAATCTGATGGTCATGCGTAGGCCCTGAATAATTTTTGATGCATACCGAAAATATTTATTCACTTCATCGATATTTTAATATTTTATGAGATAATACAAAGTAATAGAGCCCTTCTGCGCTTAAGGCACATTGTGTACAGCGGACCAGTGAAGGGCCTTTTTCTTATAGTAATTCTGTTATGCAGCAGTAACAAAAAAAATACGGCAGTGGCTAAATTTTACATTGCCCTTCTACTTATATATTTCTGATTACGGCTTTTCGGTTTTTCCGGAATTGTCATCAAAAGTTCTCCGCTTGACAGCAGCGGCTGAATGTAATTTCTCATCACATAGAATACAGTACTGATCCCTAGATACTCGGCAATCTCTTTTCTCGACCTAGGAATACTGCAAAAATCCAGCAGATTATTTCCGTTTTCACACTTTTGCTGTTTTAAATCAACCTGAACATTCCTCTTGTTATATAGAATCACTACGAATTCGTTTCTGCGATTTTGAAACACAGGTTCCGGTAAACCAGCTTCTGCCATTTCACGACGTATAGTCGGGATCCCTGAATATCTATTTTCTGTCTCAAGCAGAAATTCCGACATTGCTGCCAAAGCAGGATTTCGTAAATCAGGTCTGGATTTTCCTAAATCTTCGATGGTCATTCTCCCGTACAGACCGCCCGGACTGTGGATCTCCAGCCGATCTTCAAAGAAATCAATCTGGATCGGAGTACCTTCGGTAAAATGACTGTAATCCCTGTGAATCAATGCATTCAGTACTGCCTCACGTATTGCTTCAATAGGATACTCCGGCCGGTCTGCCCGTTCGGCAGTATTCGGATCTATTATTGTGCTTTTTTTCATGTTACGTCTACAGAATGTCATTGCATCTGTAAGCATTTCAGGCAATGTACCCTCAATCCTCCGGTTATCAATAAATCTTTCCCCACTATGATACACAGTATCACCAATCTCATAGCCTGGAACAACGATGGCGGTAATCGCAAGCTGAGGGAAAAATCCCTGAGGATAAAGTCCGAAATTCAGTACGGCAGCTAGAGTAAGTTTTTGATCTCTGCTAATTGCCAACATTTCCATTGTCTGTTCATCCGAAAGCTTTGAAAAACCCGGATGTTCCTCTTTCATTCGTTCAATATAACGGCTGATTTTTCTTTGATCCATAAAATCGAAAGTAGCTCTTTCAACACATCGTTCATCATCATGTACATGCTGCCTGAAAGCTTCAAAAGAATATATTTCATAATCTGTCATCGGCAGATCTGCATCTCCTACACGGATATATGAACCTTTCACTCGACCAATCCCGGAGTAATAGCAGGGACGTTCACAGAAATCCAAGGCAGGGATCTCGGCGGAACAAACCATTTTCCCATCAATCTCAACTGCGGTAAATACTGCTCTGACAGGAGGAATCATCTGGTTGCACTGCTCTGTCACCTTTTTTTGCAAATCCTGAAGATCATAAATACCAACAGTTGCAAAATTTTGTTTTTCATCGAGGCCGAAGATCAGAATTCCACCACCATCCTGATTGGAAAAGCTTGACAACGTATCATACAATTTTTTAGGACAGTCTATATGAGCAGACTTTACCTCCAGATTTTGCACTTCAGCTTTGAATTGATGAATACGATTCACCAGTTCTATTAATTCCTGCTGTAACATTTTGCTTATAGCCCCCTATTTATTAGCATACAATAAGCCAATATTGATTTCTTTATTCCATAACAATACCACAAATAAGCAAACAAATAAACAAACCTGTTTATTAAAGCATCTAAATAAACTAACAAAACATTAAACAAACAAACAGATAAGCAAAATCAATTCATTTTATAAACTAATAAACAAACAGTAAACTAACTATCTTAAAAATAAGCAAACAAATTAACAAACAAGCTTACAAAACATGCAGACATATCCACTACTGAATATTTTCCCGTTGCAGATATTCGCTGTTTTCAACATCAGGCAGAATTTCAAATAAAGATCTTCCCGAATATTTACCGGCTGACTAAACCTGCAATGATGGTATAATAGCGCTCCGGGAGTACATATGACAGAACATACAGAAAACAAACCGCAGAAAAAGAAGAATCTGCTCAAATCAGGAATGATCGTCTCCGCATCAACACTGCTTTCAAGAATTCTCGGACTGGTGCGTGACGTAATAATTGCAAATCTGCTTGGTGCATCTCTTGCCGCCGACGTGTTCTTCTTTGCAAACAGGATCCCGAATTTTTTCCGGAGACTTTTCGCCGACGGAGCTTTCAACCAGGCATTCGTACCGGTTCTGGCAGAATACAGCGCCAAAGATCACCGCACCTGCCGTGATTTTATCAGCATGGTTACCGGAACCCTTGGTGCAGTTATCTCGCTCGTCACAATAATCGGAGTTTTCGGTTCCTCCGTGGTAGCCGCTGTCTTCGGCTGGGGATGGTACGTTGATTCCTTGAACAGCGACACCGGAGCTGAAAAATTTGCCCTTGCCAGTCTGCTGCTTAAAATCACCTTCCCTTATCTGTGGTTTGTAACCATAACCGCCATATTCGGCGCAGTTCTCAACAGCAATAAGAAGTTTGCAGTTCCTGCCCTGTCACCGTGTCTGCTCAACATATCCACCATTTCCTGCGCCCTTCTTCTGAGTCCGCATCTTGAGCAGCCTGCTGTGGGACTTGCCATCGGAATATTCCTCGGAGGACTGGCACAACTGCTGTTTCAACTGCCGTTTATTATCAATCTTAAACTGCTCGGTCTGCCGAAATTCAACTGGAACCACGAGGGAATTGTAAAAATCCGTACCCTTATGCTGCCGGCAATCTTCGGCATTTCGGTGGATCAGATCAATATTCTCGTTTCAACCACCATCGCCTCATTCCTTGCAACCGGAGCCATAAGCTATCTTTATTATTCAGAAAGGATCCTGGAATTTCCTCTCGGAATGTTTGCAATTGCCATAAGTACCGTAATTCTGCCGTCACTTTCCCGTGGTGCGGTATCTTCCGACACCGCCAAATTCACCAGAACCATGGACTGGGGGGTAAGAATGGTTCTGCTTCTCGGTATTCCTGCCATGTTCGGCATCATTGTTTTAAGAGAGCTTATAATAGCAACCATTTTCATGCATGGTGAGTTCTCTACCGGGGATGTGGTAAAGTCATCAGCGAGTCTGTTTGCCTGCACCCTGGGTCTGCTGTCCTTCATGCTGGTTAAGGTATTCGCCCCGGGTTTCTATGCAAGGCAGGATACCAAATCACCGGTTAAATACGCAGCGGTTGCAGTACTGTCCAATATATTTTTCAATCTGGCGCTGGTTTTCCCGTTTGATTATATCGGACTTGCGCTTTCAACCGCCATATCCGGTACCATCAATATGCTGCTGCTGGCGCGAGGGCTGCACCGCAAGAACATCTATCAGATCAGCCGCGATACCTGTAATTTTGCGCTGAAACTGTTCATCAGTGCCACCGCCATGGCTGCGGCAATAACCCTGCTCCTTCCTGAAGTGGAATATATTGCAGACCTTTCGATCGAAATGCGCGCTCTGTGGCTGGCGGGACTCATCTCACTTGGTGCGGCGGTATACTTCACCACCGGCTTAATCTGCGGTATAAGAAAAGCTGACTTAAGGGTAAACGAGGAACTTTGATGAAATTTATTCGCGGCATTAAAAACATCCCGGATATAAGTAGCGGAACCGTCCTGACAATAGGAAACTTTGACGGGATCCACCTGGGGCACCAGTCAATCATCAACCGGGTCAGACAGAAAGCATCTGAACAAGGTCTTCCTTCAGGAGTGGTCTTTTTTGAGCCGCAGCCTAAGGAGTTCTTCTGCCGCAGCAGCAAACCTCCAAGACTTACCAGTCTTCATCAGAAATACTATCAGTTCAGCAAACTTGATCTCGACTATCTATTCTGTCTGAGATTCTCTGAGCAGATAGCCTCTCTCTCCCCTCAGGAATTCATTGAACAGATCCTCATTGACAGATTAAACGTAAAACATCTGATTATCGGGGATGATTTTCAGTTTGGCAGCGGCCGAAGCGGCAACTACGCAGTTCTACTGGAATACTCTGAAAAAACCGGACTGTTCACAGTGGAAAAAACCCCGAGTTTTATTCTGAACGGAGTTCGGGTAAGCAGTACCGCCATAAGAAACGCACTGGCGGCGGACCGGCTTGATCTTGCATCCTCATATCTTGGCAGACTGTACGGGATCTGGGGAAAAGTGATGCACGGTAAACAGCTTGGCCGTACACTCGGCTTCCCTACCGCAAACATAAATTTCAATCAGTACGTGGCACCGGTCAGCGGAGTTTATGCGGTATATGTTACTGTCGGCGGTACCCGATACCGCGGGATGGCGAATATCGGCAGCAACCCGACCGTCAACGGCGACACTTCAAGACTGGAGGTTTTTATTTTTGATTTCAGCGGCGACATCTACGGTGAATGGATCTTTGTCGAACTGCTGCAGAAAATAAGATCTGAAGTAAAATTTGCCGGGCTGGATGAACTCAGGGAGCAGCTCGCGAAAGATCGTAAAACAGCAGAAAAGCTCCTTGCCCCGCAGCTTTCGCCAACCTCAGACAATATATAAAAGTTCTCAAATATTCCTTTTACAGTCCGGTCTGCTGATCCTGGCCGGACCTTTTTTTCCTGTCATACCGACAGCACAACAATGGTATAATAGTCAGCAGTTGTGATTACCCTAATGGAGCAAAACATGAAATTTTCAGTCTTGAAAGACGGTCTGTCAGGAACCACCGCGGACTGTCTTGTAATCGGTGCCGGTATTGGTTCAACAGGTTCGGTTTTCAGCTCTCTTCCCGACAGTCTGAAAAAACTCATCACCCAGGCGGTGGAGGAAAAGACCTTTTCAGGAAATTTCAAGGAAATCAGACAGCTGACTGTTTCTGAAAGACCCGGCATCTGCCGCAATATTCTTCTGGTCGGTACCGGAAAAACCGGGGATACAGCAGGAAATTTCAAAATCAGAGGTCTGATCAAAGCAGTTTTCACCCATCTTAAATCACAGAAATTCAACAGGGTCACGATTGCTCTTGCCGACTTTATGTTTGCAGCTGACGCTGACACCGTCGCTGCAACCTTTATTTCAGAATTCGGATTCCAGAACTACCAGTACACCAGGTTTAAATCCAAAAAGGATGAAGCCTATGAACCGGAAATCTCATTCTACAGTCAGGAGCCTCTTTCTGACACGCTGCTGCAGCGCAGTATTGTTGCCAAGGAAGCTGTGGACTTTGCCCGCAATCTTCAGCATACCCCTGGAAATCTGGGTAACGCCTCCTACTTTGCAGATGTGGCGGAGTCTCTTGCCTCCCGCTATGAAAAACTCTCAGTCAGCATTATGGGAAAAGAGGAACTGCTGCAGGAAAATATGAATGCCTACCTGGCGGTATGCAGCGGCTCGGCCAATCCTCCTAAAATGTGCGTAATCAGATATAACGGGGCCGGTTCTGATGAAGCTCCTCTGGCATTTGTGGGCAAAGGTCTGACCTTCGACTCCGGCGGACTGTCACTGAAGCCTGCCGCAGGCATGGACGAAATGAAATATGATAAATGCGGAGCCTGCGTGGTAATCGCTCTGATGGAGGCGATAGCCAGACTCGATCTGAAAATCAACGTGGTCGGCGTTGCCGCCTTCGCGGAGAACATGCCGGATGCAGCCGCCTACCGTCCGGGAGATCTGATTGTTTCACGGGACGGCACCACCATCGAAGTAATGAACACCGATGCGGAGGGAAGACTGGTTCTGTGCGATGCGCTGTCCTACACCAGGGATACTTTCAAACCTCAGGCAATGATCGATCTTGCAACTCTGACCGGCGGATGTATCATCGCTCTCGGACATATTGCTTCAGGACTGATCAGTACCGACGACGTTCTTGCCAGGGAGTTGATCGCAGCCGGCGATGCAACCGGTGATCCGGCCTGGAGACTGCCTCTTAATGAAGAATACCAGGAGCTGATCGACAGTAAACTTGCAGATCTGTCCAACAGTGCCGGACGTGAAGCAAGCCCGGTAACCGCAGGGGCTTTTCTCAGCAGATTTACCGGGAATACTCCGTGGGCCCACCTCGATATTGCCGGAACCGCCTGGAACTCCCGCGGATATAAATACAGTACCGGCAGACCGCTCGAACTTCTGCTGCGCTACGTGGTAACCAGAACAGAGCGGAAAGGAGCCTGATAATTGCGAGCTTTGTTTTACAAGATAACCGGCGACGATCGAAGCCGTCTTTACGACACAGCAGCTGCCGAATGTGTCCGGCTGTTCCGCAGTCTGCCGGCAGGAAGCAGGATCTGCGTTATGGTGGCCGACCGTAACGATTTTACCGCTCTGTCAAAAAAGATCTGGAACACCGACGGATTCATTCCCTGTGCCGCTGCAACAGATCCGAACTGTTCGCTGAGTCCGGTGGTTATCGGATCCGGTTTCATGCCCGGAAGCAGTGTACTGGTAAACCTGCAGCTAGGAAGAACGCAGTACACCGAAACCGAACTCGGATGTGATCTTATAGTGGATTTCATTGCAGATACCGAAACAGCATCCATTCCGGCCTGCCGCGAACGCTACCGCCAGCTGAAAAACATCACCGGCGGAGTTGAATTCAAGACAATCTGATATTGACAGTCTTATTTGAGAAATAAAGAACCGCGGTACCGGTACGGTCCGCGGTTCTTTATTCTGTTTCATTGTGTATTATCCGGATCAAAACGGACTACTGTCCGGCGGAACTGTCCTGCTTTTCTTCAGTCGCTGCGGCTTCAGGTATAATCACCGGGGTTACCCCCTCCTTCTCATTCATTACCCTGACCTTTTCATCAAGTTCCGCAATTTTTGCCACAAACTTTTCCCGCAGATCGTTGGTTCGTTTTTTCAGCTCCCTCACATCCTCCCGGTTCTTGAGATCAAAGGAAGGATAAACAATCGGCTCCAGATATTCCATAATAAGATGTCCGTTGTTCCAGCGGTTCATATCAAAATTATTGATATAACTGGAGGCAACAATCGGGATCAGAGGAACCCCTGCCTGTGAGGCAGTCAGCACCGGGCCTGTTTTGAATTTGCCCAGTCCTTTACCCTTTGAACGGGTGCCTTCAGGGAAAATCCAGATCGAGTAACGGTTCGCGGTAAGATCTTCGGAAACCTTGTTCATGGTTGCCATGGCTTTGGTTTTGTTCTCTCGATCAAGACGGACACAACCTGAAAGAAAATACACCACCCCAAACAGAGGAACCCACACCAGACTCTTTTTCCCTATGGCTACCGTTCCAGGCAGAACACAGTCGGCCAGAGTCACAATATCCCAGTTGCTCTGATGGTTTGCCGCGTAAACCACCCCCTTTCCCGCATAGTTTTTAAGAAAATCCGGATAGTTGATATGCACCTTGATCCCGATCAGTCTGACCACCGGAGCCAGAAAATAGCGGGTTACAATATAGGTGTTCTTCGGATTGAAGGGGCGCCACACTATAATCATGAATGCCACCATAAATCCGATAACGGAACATACCACCAGTAAGGCGATTCTTGCATATTTCAACATATTTTTTATTCACTCGTCAGTTCAAAATTATCCATATCCATTATATCGAGATTCTGATCGCCGCTGGTATCAATCTCGATATAGTCAATCTTGTTGTATCCCTTAGGCAGTTTTGTTCCCCGTCTGCCTCTCTCCCCGCGGTATGTTTCAAGTTCAGCGGCGGAGATCTGCTTGCGGTGTCTGCCGCAGTAGATGACAACGCCGGCATTTTTAGGGATCAGCAGCAGATGGGTTATATAATCGGTCCGCAGCTCCACATCAGAGGACGGGATCCCGATAATTTTATTGCCCTTACCCTTGTTCAGTTCCGGCAGTTCACCTGCAGGGAACACCAGGATCCTGCCCTGGAGCGTTGCAACCAGAATATCAGCATTACTGATCCCGATCCTGACCGGTTCCATAACCCGGCTACCCTCCGGAACAGTAATCACCGCCTTACCCTGTTTCTTGTTGCTGATCAGGTTCTCGTATGCGGTAATGAAACCGTAGCCGCCGTCGGTATAAAGGATATATTTGGTACTTTCATTGCTGATCAGCATACCTGCCGCCGCTTCGTTATCGGCTGAGGAAAAGTCGAATATACTGGTCAGAGGATCCCCCTTGCCGCGGGCTGAAGGCAGATCACTCACATTCATACTGTAGGATCTGCCGAGAGTGGTCAGCACCACCAGCTGCTGGTTGGAGCGTCCGGTTGCACTGAAGGCAAAGCGATCCCCCGTCATATAGGTAAGATTTTCAACATCTACGTCGGTTCCCTTGGCTCCGCGGATCCACCCCTTGTCGGACAGTACCGCTGTTATGGTTTCGGTAGGAAGAAGATCCTTCTCAGAGATGGCTTTCGCCTCATCGCGGGTCACAATCCGGCAGCGCCGTTCATCACCGAATTTCTCCGCACATTCCCTGATCTCCTTGATGAGCAGAAATTTCAACGCATCATCAGAACCGAGATATCCGTTAAGCATCCGCTGCTCCGTCTGCAGTTTGCTCTGTTCATTTCTCAGCTGCATCTCCTCAAGACGGGCAAGACGGCGCAGTTTGGTTTCAAGAATATATTCTGCCTGGGCGTCGGTCAGACGGAATCTTTCGATCAGAACCGGCTTCGGCTCCTCCTCTGTTCTTACAATCCTGATAACCTCATCCAGATTGAGCAGGGCAATAAATATACCGTCAAGCAGATGCAGTCTCTGTTCAATTTTGGCAAGACGGGTTCTGATCCTGCGGATAACCGTTAATTTTCTGAAATCAAGCCATTCAAGCAGAACCCCTTTAAGAGAGAGGATCTTCGGTTTGCTGTCCAGCGCTATGATATTCATCATAACCGGGAATTTTTCCTCCAGCTGGGTTTTGGCACACAGATGCAGCATCAGCTGGTGGATATCGATCCGGTTGGATTTCGGTTCAATCACAATTCTGCACGGATGATCCTCATCCGGTTTGTTCTTGACATCCTTGACCATCGGAAGCTTCTTGGCAATCATCAGATCAGCAATCTGTTTGGTTACGTCCGACGGAGAAACCTTGTACGGCAGTGAATTAACCACAATATTCCCGTTTTCAACCTGATAGGTTGCACGCATTCTGATCCCGCCCCGGCCGGTTTCATACATTGCCTCAATTTCCTCCGGCGGGGTTATAATCTCAGCGTCGGTAGGATAATCTGGGCCCTGGACCCACTGCATCAGTTCACGGGTGGTCAGATCCGGATTTTTCAGCAGTTCAATCGCAGCATTGGCCACCTCCCTGGCATTGTGAGGCGGAATATTGGTATTCATACCCACGGCAATACCCGAGGTTCCGTTAAGAAGAATGTTAGGCAGTCTGGCAGGAAGGAATCGAGGCTCCTCCAGCGAGCCGTCAAAATTCGGCACCCACTCCACGGTTCCGAGAGAAAGTTCACTCAGAAGCACATCGGAAAATCTGGCAAGTTTTGATTCAGTGTAACGCATTGCCGCCGCGCGCGGTTCATCCACGAATCCCCAGTTACCCTGACCGTCAACCAGCGGATAGCGGTATGAGAAATTCTGCGCCATCAGAACCATAGCTTCATAACAGGCACTGTCTCCGTGAGGATGGTATTTACCGATTACGTCACCCACGGTACGGGCGGACTTCTTGTAATTCCCGTCCGGACTCAGGCCGAGATCATACATAGCATATAAAATTCTGCGCTGAACCGGTTTCAGTCCGTCACTCACATGCGGCAGGGCGCGATCAGAGATAACCGACATCGAATAATTCAGATAAGCCTGTTCAGTAAAGGAATGAAGCTGGATAAACTCCTTTCCCTCATCATCCAATTCAATATTTTCCATATAAGCTGCAGTCTTGTTTATTTTCCATTAAAGCCAGTAACAATTTGGACATTATACAAGGAATGCCGGTAAAAAAACACGATAGGCACCGGCAGTCATGCAGATTTTTCAGAAAAAAAACGGCACAGTGACGATGAAGTTGCCGCCAGCACATCCTTAGCACGTGCACGTTCACGGCACTCTTTTCATCCCGTAACAGACAGTACCTCGGAGGTTTAAGAATGTTACCAGTGCTGTAAAATTGCAACATTCAGTTATGCAAATAGACTGCGGTCATATTAAAATAAAAAACATTGACGCAAAGCAGGAAATCACCGGCTGCAATCCATTGAAACTATCGGACAAGTTATGAAAATATTCAAATCACCTACCACGGATACCGTAATCGCCGACTACAACTATCTGAACCGAAACCACCGCTCTGTGGCAACACTTGTTGCTTTTAAACTTTCTACCGGGAAAATTGCAGACAACACCCAGCAGGAAATCGGGAACATCTACAAACTGTATCCGGAGACCGTAATTGATCACGCCATGCCTAAACCTCTTGCCGAATGGAGTATCACCGGCAGGGTTTACCGCGGGACCGGAGGCTCGGACTATTCACTTATCAGCCTTCAGCTAGGAGCAACCGGCAAAAACGTTATGGCTGATTTTTCAAAAACAAAGGACAGTTACTATCCCCTCAACGATCCTGCCTTCAACCGCTATTTCTTCCAGTACGATCAGGGACACATAGATCTTAGCCGTCCGCTTCCGAACTCATTCTGCGAACTTTCGGAAATGGATCCCGCCAGACTTCGTTATGCCGGAACATACGATGAATCCACCTGGCTCAGACTGCCGAATGATTTCGACTACAGATTTGACAATACCGCTCCGCTGGATCAGAGACAGCCCAGTCAGTGGAAGGCAGGGGATCACTACTCGCTTTCAGGGGTAGGTCCGGACGGAAGAACCTTCAGTGCAGATCTGCCATCAATCCACACTGTGGCGGTAATGCACCGGTTCAAGCCGGAACGCAGGGAAAGCGAATTCATCACCGGCAATGCAGTATTTGATACTGTGAAATTCTATCCTGAGGCGGATCTGGGGATCATGATCTTCCATTCTCTGTTCGAAGTGGAAAAAGGAAAGGATTTTGATTCACTTCTGATCCTGGATCTGGATCAGATGACGGGAAATACCGATCCTGCAACGGTTCCGGAACCGGATTTCAACGAATGCATGAAAATAGTCCTGGATCTGCACAAAGACAGCACTCCTTCAGATGCACCGGTTTACGAAATCCAGCGCCAGTCAAAAATTATTCAGAAGGAATCGAGAAAAATCAAACACCAGCGCTACTGCAACGTGTTCATGGATTATTACCGCTATACCGTAATCTGCGAGGAAATCCCGGTTCCGCTCAAACTGGCAAAGGACAGGATCGGCTATCTGCTGCAGGATCCGTCGACCTTCACTCCGGAAAACCGGAAACAGTTCACCGCCATCAACCAGGCACTGCAGACACAGATCGACAGTGAGGATCTCAACTTCAACAGTCAAATCGGCGCCCTGGTGGAGGAATGTCAGTCAAACAGCGAAAACCCAGAATTCAGAAAATGGTTTGAAGACAACGAACTGATGAAATTCACCGAAAGAATGTATCTGATAAGCTATAACAGTAAACCTAAAGTATGCACTTTCCGCGATTTCGGTCTGGAGCAGGACGGCAGATTCACCATTCCGGAAGGCATTGTCATTCCTTCATATCTCGGAGAGACTTTCATCAATGCTGCGGTATTCTCACCTGATCAGCCTCACAAGCCTCAGTTTGTCATTCCGGGAGGTCAGTCCGCCGGTTCTTTCTGCTGGTTCAGCGCCCTTCGTGACGAATTCAATATCATGTTTATCTGCGACTCGATCACGGATGCTCTGCGGATGAACGAGGAGACCTATCATTATCTGGGGATCCTGTACATTCAGGATCCGGATCAGGTTCTGCCGGATGCACTGGAGGACTGCCTTGACAAGGCTGATTATATTCTGATCCCTGCTCCGGAAGGAAAGGAGCAGGAGATTTTCGATCTGTGGAAACCGCGTCTGCACAAGGTGATCGTGATCCCGCTGGGTCGCAACGGCGACGCACAGCAGACTCCTTTCAATTCACTGCGCGAACGCCTGTACAGCGATGAATCACTGGAACAGTGGCTCCAGCCGTATATGCCGTTCCAGATCATCGAACCTGACTACCTTTCCGACGACGACTACTCCGCCGCCATCAATCATGCCATGGCTAAAAAGATGAAAATCACCCCGGGGCAGTTTGACTTCGATCTGGGGCAGATCCGGGAACTTGAGGCAAAACGGCAGGAATCTCTGAAGTACTGTCCGGATGAAAAGGCCAGAAAGGAACTTGATGCCGCCTTCGATCAGGCCAAGAACAACCTTGAACGCTACCGGAACATGTCTGAACAGGAACTTGAGAAACTCTATGTGGAGGTCCAGGAGGATCAGATTGCCCATCTTGAGAAATCACTCCAGTCACCCGGTGTTCCCTACAATAAATTCACCCCTTTTGTAAAACCGGATGAAATTGTCAAGTTTCTGCGCAGCCAGCTCGAGGAGACCAAAGCCAGAAACCTGCACTTCAGACAGGTGGAGGAGGAGTGCAAAAAAGAGATCCTGGAAGTCTACAAGGAGCGGCAGGAACAACAGCAGCAGGAACTTGAATTCGCCCTGCAGGAAAACAATCTGAAGAGCGAGGATCTGGTGCTGCTCAAGCAGAATGAAATCTACGACAATGAAAAACTCTATATCAGCGATCGCGACTTCAGCGGTCTTGATTTAAGCCGGATGAAACTGAAGGATTCCACCTTTGACCGGGTTAAATTCTGCTACTCAGATCTGTCCATGGTTGATTTTTCCGGTTCAACCTTCAATGAATGCGACTTTTCAGGCGCAATTCTGCGAAACAGTACCTGGGACAACTGCACCGTGGTGCAGTCAGACTTCAGTAAATCGGTCATGGAAAAGGGACATCTGCACAACGTTCAGTTTCTCGGCGGAAGCATCAGTGATCTTTCGTTGCGGGAGGCGGATCTGATGCAGGTTAAATTCAGCACCACCCCAATCAATAAACTGGAAATAGTTGATTCAAAGATGATCCTTACGGACTTTGAATATACAAGCATATCCGATCTGCGTATAGCGGGCACCTTCCTCAAAAGCACCGGATTTACCAGAGCGGAACTTGCCAATACTGAATTTACCGAATGCACCATGGAAAAAACCAGATTTTTCTACACCACCGGCAGCGGCATAACCATGACCGGAAGCACTGCAACGGAATTTTCCGCAGATACCTGCACTCTGGAGAAACTGATCTTCATCAGCAGTCATCTTACCAACTGCAATTTCACCGAGGTGAAAGCAGCAGGCACCACGGGTTCCAAAAACATCTTTGATGAACTCTACATAGAAAAATCAGATTTCAGCGGCAGCGATTTCTCCTATGCGGTAATGAAAAACAGTTTCATTACTGAAAGCAATATGCGCAGCATCAACTTCAAACATGCCAACCTGTTTATGAGCAATCTGACCAAAAACGCCTTCGGCTGCACCAATTTCGAGGAGGCCAATCTGTTCAGCTGTGACGTAGGCAACAGCAGATTCGCAGAAAACAGATTCAGGGATGCAAACCTGAAACGGACAGCAATTGAATACCAGTCGCTGAATCTGTCCTGAACCACCTCCGGGCGTCCCGTTGAACCCCGTTAACACTGCGGCAGATCCGGTTCACAACCGGCCGCAGTGCATTTCAACCGCATGCAAACAGTTCTGTCTAAACCGGAACAAACTGAACAAGGTTGTGTTCACTGCTGCAGGTTTCTATAACATTTATGCCGAAGTAACTCTGCAGATTCTCCCGTGTCACCACGCTTTCAGCTGTTCCAAACAGAGCCGGGCGCCCCCGTCCGAGCAGGAGCACCGAGCTTTTAAGAGAAAGTGCAATATTGGGGTTATGAGAAATCAGCACGATACATTTTCCTGAATCCCGCAGTTTTCTGATAATTCTGATCAGTTTAATCTGATTGGCAAAATCAAGTGCCAGATCAATCTCATCCAGCAGTATAATTCCGCGTTCACCGGTCAGACACCTTGCCAGCAGCACCTGTTTGAACTCTCCGCCGCTTAATGTTGAAACGGACCGCTGGGCCCACTGTCCAATTTCAAGAAAAGAAAGAATATCTTGCGCCTGTTTGAGATGTTCCCGTAAGGGAGCCTGAAAAACATTCAGATACGGATAGAATCCGGTAATCACAAAGTCTATTACCTTCATGGAGATATTCTGATCGCAGGACTGCCCCACCACTATCATTTTACGCGCCAGTTCATTCGGTGAATACTGTCTGAGGTTTTTCTGATCAAGAATAATTTCGCCGGTATGAAAGACCCCGCGGTTCTGCAGCAGATTGAAGAAGGTTGATTTACCGCATCCGTTCGGTCCCAGGATCACATATACCTGAGCCCCGGCAAACGACAGTTCAAGACCGGTCTGCAGTATATCGCGCCCCGACCAGCCGTAGGCGACATTTTTAAACTCAAGCAATGTTTCTTTCCTTTGAAGTCTGATACAGAATATAGACGAAGAACGGAGCACCGGCAATGGAGGTTACAATTCCCACCGGGATCTGAAAACCGGCTGCATTGCGGGCTATCAGATCAGCTCCGACCATGAAACAGGCACCCAGCAGCATCGAGGCCGGGAGCAGCACCCGGTGACGGTAACTGCCGAACCACAGGCGTGCCATATGGGGAACCACCAGCCCAATCCATCCGATCAGGCCGAATTTTGCAACTACGGTGGAGCACAGCACCGCTGCGGCAACAATACTGAGGTTGCGGATCAATCCCACCGGAAGTCCCAGTCCAGCTGCATCTGTTTCTCCGAGACTGAGCACATCCAGAGAAAAATGCAGTCGCCACAGTAGCAGAATAAAAATAAAATCCACTATAAAAAGCCAGCCAAGTTCACTCAATCCGGCCCGCTCAAGGTTGCCGAACAGAAAGGCGAAAATGGAAGGAAGACCGTCCGCCCCGGCATAAATCACGCACAGCAGTTCTACAAATCCGGACAGAAAGGCGGAAACCACAATTCCTGCAAGAACCAGCAGCAGGTTACGGTGTCCCGCCAGCGGGACAAGCCCGGCAATCAGCCAGGTCACTGCCACGGCGGCAATTCCGCCGAAAAATGCAGTTACTGAAACAAAGGCAGAGGAAAATCCCAGGAGAACAGCAACTGCAGTTCCCAGGGAGGCACCGCTGCTGACCCCGAGCAGATCCGGCGACACCAGCGGATTTCTGAATATACTCTGCATAACCACACCGCTGACACTGAGACTGACTCCGGCGATGACAGCCGACAGAAGCCGCGGGAGTCTTATATTAAAGATAACCGTTGCGGCAGTATCATCCGCCTGTCCGGTGAAAAGAGCATTAAACAGTTCGCCATACCCGATCTGGTAGCTTCCGCTGCTGATATGCACGGCGCAGAGCACAATCAGAACCGCGGCTGCAATGACAGGTTTAATCATGACCGCCCGCTCCGCTGAAGACGATCTTGTTCATTGCACATCCGTCGAGTACCGCCAGAACCGCGGACAGATCTGCATAACTGAGTTGCGGATTGACCTCCAGCACAATTCTGCTTCCTTCTGCATATGATGAAAGAGCCTGAGCCAGTCCCTGTACATTGGTACTGTTATGATTAACCGAAATCGACTGCAGACTTTCCACCACTATTTCAACATCCGCCGCACTGTCCTCAGCCTCCGTGCCGGAAACAGCAGTTTCCACATGGTTTGATTTCACCGCCGAGGTGGAAATAAGCGGCATGGCAATCATAAAGACCACCAGCAGTACCAGCATTATATCGATCAGAGGGATCATATTGATCGGATTCTCACACTCGGGTCCGAAACTGTCATCCTGTTCCATCATTATTCCTCAGAAGTCATCATTCTTAAGTTTGTATACAATCAGGGTATGGTAACTTTTAGCTATCTGTCTGATCCTGATCATTGCATTGTAATTAAATCTGGCGAACAGATTGTAGGCAAAAACCGCCGGGATCGCCACCACCAGACCAATGGCGGTCATGATCAGAGTTTCACCGATCGATCCGGAAATAACCTGCAGTGACGGTTCCTCAATGCCGGCAATGTCCGTAAGGGTACCGAAAATCCCGACAACCGTCCCGAGAAGTCCGATAAAGGGCGACACTGCAGCAATTACCGCCAGCATGGTCTGGCCGCGATCCAGGAGCATCCTGATCCTGGTGGTTTCCCGGTTGAACACGGCGGTCAGAAGTTCTGATTTCTGGAGATCTGTAATCGGAGCCATATTGATCTTCGGCCATTCAAACAGTGCCGCAACCAGCATTTTAACCAGCAGACTCTGATCATTATGGGCAAAAGAGGAAATCTGGCTGAAACCGGAAAACTCCCTCCACTTCAGCGAAACTCTCCTGAATTCACGACTCAGGATAAAAGTCATCAGACTCTTTACATAGATCAGAAACCAGCTCACCGTTGACAGAATTATCAGAAGAGAAAAAACAATCCAGCTGACAACGCTGAAACCAGAAAAGAACTCAAACATAAAACAGATCCATAGTATTTATATACATATATAGTGGAAAATCCGCTCCGGAGACCGGTTCCATCCGGTTCATAAGGACAGACCGTGGTATTTTACCATATTTGCCGGCCGCACCGTAAACCGCAGAGATCTGCTCTAAAGTTTATTTTTTGTCCAAAAAAGCGCTGATTGATAATTTTAATAAAAAAAACGCTTTTAATTTTTCTTACGATCAGTATAATACAGATGTTCCTTAGGGGCGTAGTTCTAATGGTAGAACGGCGGTCTCCAAAACCGCATGTTGTGAGTTCGAATCTTACCGCCCCTGCCAATCATCTTTTAAACACTTCATATATCTTTAGTTAATTTCCTTTTAACCTGATTTTATGGAATTATTCCGCTGCTACGGCTTTATTTTTTGTCCGGCATGAACAGTCCGAACCGTTCGTGTAGCGCAGACACATCTTCCGCCGGCTCTCAGTGCACATTATTTCTTAAAAAAGTTACGTTTATACACTATTATTCACGTTAAAAATTCACCTAAACTTAAAAAAATTAAGATTTTTGCTTGCATAAGCTTAGAAAGATAAGTTAAAATAATTATTTTATTAGAAAATTAAAAAAACTCTATACAAATCACCAAAAATAGATTATGATAGCGAAAAATTAAAAATTATTAAGTAATTCACAAAAATACTTAATTAAATGAATTTATTTTTTCTTAAATTTTACAAAACAGTCTATTGAGGTATTACAATGAAGTTATTACAACCAGTTTATGACAGCGTTTTAGCTCGTAACCCTAACCAGCCGGAATTTCATCAGGCAGTTTATGAAGTTTTACAGACTCTTGAACCAGTTATGGAAAAACACCCTGAATGGGTTAAAGCCGGTATCGTTGAACGTCTGGTTGAACCAGAGCGTCAGATCATGTTCCGTGTACCATGGGTTGACGATCAGGGTAATGTTCAGGTTAACCGCGGTTTCCGTGTTCAGTTCAATTCTGCAATCGGACCTTACAAGGGAGGTTTAAGATTCCACCCATCTGTAAACCTGAGCATCATTAAATTCCTCGGTTTTGAACAGATTTTCAAAAACTCTCTTACCACATTACCTATCGGTGGTGGTAAAGGTGGTTCAGACTTCGATCCAAAGGGCAAGTCAGATCGTGAAATCATGGCATTCTGCCAGAGCTTCATGACCGAATTAAGCAAACACATCGGTGCAGATACCGACGTTCCAGCCGGTGATATCGGTGTTGGCGGTCGTGAAATCGGTTTCTTATACGGTCAGTACAAGAGACTGCGCAATGAATTCACCGGTGTTCTGACCGGTAAAGGACTGGGCTGGGGTGGTTCTCTGGCTCGTACAGAAGCTACAGGTTACGGTCTGTGCTACTTCATGGACAACGCTCTGAAGGCACACGGCAAGAGCTTCGAAGGTAAAACAGTTGTTATCTCCGGTTCAGGTAACGTTGCTATCTACGCTTGTGAAAAAGCTACACAGCTGGGTGCTAAAGTTGTTGCTCTGTCTGATTCTAACGGTTACATCTATGATCCGGACGGAATTGATTTAGCCGCAGTTAAAGAAATCAAAGAAGTTAAACGTCAGAGAATCAAAGTGTACGCAGAAACCCACAAGAATGCTACATACACTGAAGGCTGCCGCGGCATCTGGACAATCAAGTGCGATATCGCTCTTCCATGTGCTACCCAGAATGAAATCAATGAAGAATCTGCTAAGATCCTGCTCGCTAACGGTTGCTGGGCTATCGGTGAAGGTGCAAACATGCCTTCAACCAACGAAGCTATCGCTCTGTACCTGCAGAACAAGATCATCTTCGGACCTGCAAAAGCTGCTAACGCCGGTGGTGTTGCAACATCAGCTCTTGAAATGTGCCAGAACTCTATGAGATATTCATGGACATTCGAAGAAGTTGATGCAAAACTCAAGCAGATCATGAAGGACATCTTCGACAACGCTACTGCAGCTGCTGAAGAATATGCAGGCGACAAGGACAACCTGGTTGCAGGTGCAAACATCGCCGGCTTCCTGAAGGTTGCTAAAGCAATGTACGCTCAGGGTGTTGCATACTAATCATCCCTGAATAAAAGAATTTATTTTTGTTACTTTCTTATTAGTCTCATAAACTTGTTTATGAGACTTTTTTAATTTCAGGCTGTTCAAAAATCCACGGTAGATCAACATATTGTTTTTTTCTATAATAATTCGATAGAGATTAACCGGACCAACCAGAGGAGCTGATATGTCTAGATTGATTGCAGGACAGATGAGAATAAACAGTTTACCGGAACAGGATGCATTCAGATTTCTGTCCCATGCACTGGAAAAGGGAGTAAACCATTTTGATCATGCAGATATCTACGGAAACGGGGAATGCGAAAGAATATTCGGCAGATGGCTTGCCGCCGGACACATCGATCGAGAAAAAGTGGTAATACAGTCAAAGTGCGGGATCTGCCTTAACGGCGGCAATACCTATTATGACAATTCCGGGGAGTATATCATCCGTTCGGTTGATCAAATTCTATCCCGCCTCAACTGCGGATATCTGGATAATTTCCTGATCCACCGACCTGACGCCCTGATGGATGCAGAGGATATCGCCCGTGCGTTTACCCTGCTCAAAGAACAGGGTAAAGTAAAACACTTCGGCGTTTCAAATTTCAATCCGCCACAGATCAGCTACCTGAAAACCGCCCTGCCGATGCCGGTGGAGTTCAATCAGATGCAGCTCAGTCTCGCCTTTGCACCGATGATTTCAGAAGGACTCGAGACCAACACCTACAGCAGTAACGGACTTAGCCGATCCCAGGGGATCCTTGACTACTGCAGAGCCAGCGGGATCTCCATGCAGATCTGGTCACCGCTTCAGTTCGGCACCTTCGCAGGGAATTTCATCAATCATCCTGATTACTGGAATCTCAACAATGAACTGCAGCAGACTGCCGATCGTCATCAGGTTGCAAAGAGCGCTGTGGCGGTAGCCTGGATCTTGAAGATCAATCCGTCCATGCAGGTTCTGAGCGGAACATGCAATATTTCCCATTTTGATGAAATGCTCCAGGGAACCGCAATTGATCTTACCCGTGAGGAGTGGTACCGTCTGTACAAGGCAGCCGGATATTCTCTTCCTTAATCAGAGATCAGCCTGTTCATTCCGTGGCGTTCAACAGATGTTCCGCAGCCGCCGCACCCGTGTCCGGCGGTCAGTCTATCTGCGACCGATCCGGTTTCTGTAGTTCTGTGCGCCTTGTTTAAGACGCTGCAGTCCGTCTTCAAGTCTGGCTCTCGGACAGGCAATATTGAGTCGCAGAAATTGTCTCCCGCAGGAACCGTACTGTCCGCCGCTGCTGACTCTGAGTCCGGTTTCATCCCGCAGTGCTTCAACAAAGTCCCCGCAGTCATCCCCGCACAGAGCACTGCAGTCAATCCACATAAGATAGGTGGCATCCGACTGCACCGGTTTAAGCTCCGGGATCTGCTCTCTGAGAAATTCAGTCACCAGCTGCCGGCCGGCATAAATATATTCATTCAGTTCATTCAGCCACGGTTCCCCCTCTTCAAAGGCGGCCACTGCAGCCTGCACGGCAAAAGCATTCGGTTCGGCAACCTCATCGGTATTCAGTCCGCGCCACACCCGGTGACGGAGTTTTTTATCCGGAACCACCACCGCAGCGGTGTTAAGACCGGCAATGTTGAAACATTTGGTCGGAGCAATACAGGTAATACTGTTGGCGGCACAGATTTCCGATACCGAGGCAAAAGGCACATATCTGCTGCCCGGATCGGTGATATCACAGTGAATTTCATCGGACAGAACCACCACCCCGTATTCCGCCGCCAGTTCACCTACTTTCTGCAGTGTCTCCCGCTCCCAGATCCTGCCGGCCGGATTCTGCGGATTACACAGGATCATCATACTGACCTGGGGATCTGACAGTTTCCGCTCCAGATCGGCAAAATCCATCTCATAACTTCCGTTCCGGTAAATCAGCGGATTTTCCACCACAAAGCGGCCGTTGTTAACAATAGAGTTGAAGAAAATATTGTAAACCGGAGTCTGGATCAGAACCTTTTCCCCGACTGTGGTGATTTTACGTACGACGGAAGATATTGCTGGAACCACACCGGTACAGAAAATCAGCCATTCCCGGCTGATCTTGAAATCATGGCGGCGCTGCCACCATCCGATATAGGCATTCTCCCATTCCTCCGGGATCACCGAATATCCGAATATGCCGTGCTGCGCCCGTTTCATCACCGCTTCGGTAATGCACGGTGCAGTTTTAAAATCCATATCGGCCACCCACATCGGAAGACCGTTGCTGCCGCTGTTTTCCCACTTGAGCGAATTGGTCCCGGAACGATCAATCACTTCATCAAAATTAAACTCTCCCATACAAAGTTCCTCTTTCTAGATATTTTTCAGCCATTTTCCACGTTTGAGCCGGTAAAGAAACAGCAGTCCCCTGATGCACAGTTCAATACACATTGCCACCCAGATCCCGTAAAAACCGTAATACGAGGCAAGCAGCAGGGAAAGCGGAATGCGGACGAACCACATGGAAATAAAATTAATCAGACTCGGGAAGAAGGTATCTCCGGCCCCTCTGAGTGCACCGGCAGCTACAATGGAGGCTCCGAAGAGAGGTTCGGCAAAAGCTTCAATCCGCAGCACCTCCGCTCCAAGATTTCTGATTTCCGCAACCGGTGAAAGCAGCCCCATCATCAGAGGGGCAAAAATAAACATCAGGATCCCCGCCGCCGTCATGATCGAAACTCCCAGCCCCGTTACCAGCCAGGCGAAACTGACCGCAAGATCCGATCTCCTGGCCCCGATGCTCTGCCCCACCATGGTGGTGGCGGCGGCGGCAATACCGTATCCTGCCATATAACAGAAACTCTCGGCGGTAATGGCAAAGGAATGAGTTGCAATCGGCACGGTCCCAAGCGGTGCCACAATCATCATGGATACCACCATGGCCAGACACATGGCTATGTGATCAAAACCGACCGGCAGTGAAATCAGAAAGGCTCTTCGTACCAGTCTGGAGGAAAAGATAAATTTCTCCTCCCGATGCAACTGTAGCTGCGGAGTCCGGAACAGCAGGAAGAAGAGCATCAGAGCAAAGGTTACCGCTTCTGCGGCAACAGTTCCCAGCGCCGCACCCCGGATCCCGAGATCGCACCCCGGTATAACCAACGAAAATCCGCCGAAACTGATTTCACGGGAGGGGAAGATCAGCAGATAATTAAATACCACATCGAGCAGGCACATCAGCATATTGAGCAGACTCGGCAGTTTCATATTTCCACTGCTCTGCAGCATACCGGAACTCAGGGCATTGAGGATCAGCACCGGAAGGGCCGAGGTAAAGATTAGAAAATATTCAGAAGCGCCACGGTTGATCTCACTGTTTCCTCCAAGCCATACCGGAAGAATATCACTTACGAGGATCCCGGCACCGGCCAGCAGCAAAGATGCCGCAAGACACACCATAAACGCAAGTTTGAGCAGATTGCGGGCACTGACATATTTGCGGGCGCCGATCTTCTGTGCCATCAGCACGGTAAAGCCCACGTTTACCGCCATACCGATACTGCACAGAAGCCAGATTGAAGAGGAAACCAGGCCGATGGAGGCGGAATCGTCCGCACCGAGCTGTCCGACCATGGAGGCATCGATATACTGCATGCAGACCGAGGCAATCTGGGCCATTATGGCCGGAACACTCATGAAGAAAACAAGTTTAATCTGTTCGAATACAGGAGGTCTGGTATCGCTGTGCAGAATTTCAAAAAGGAGCCGGCCGCTGTCTTTCTTTTCCAATACAGCCTACCTGTCAGTGTTTTCTGAAACTGTAATCTCGGTCTGTTCCCGGGAGATTTTCGGATCATCAAAGATTATTTCGTCGATCTGCTGAGCCCTGATCCTGCCGCCCAGCGGATTTTTTACACTGTCTATTTTTGAAATAACGTCCGCATCAACGGTTGAATATTCAAAGGACAGATTAGTATTGATCAGTCTGCAGTTGATCAGTTTAACATTATCCATATAACAGAAGCCCTGCAGACTTTCAATTACGCAGTTCTTAAAGGTAACATCCCGGGCATTCCAGCCGATGTACTCACCGCAGATGTAGGAATCGGTAACCAAAACATTTTCAGCATTCCAGAAGGCATCCTTGGACAGCAGCTTTGAATTGGTCATCACCACATTTTTCGCCCCGTCGAATGAATAGTTGCCAACCAGGTTAAGACCTCCGATTTGAAGTTCGGATGAATTCATGGCAAAGTAATCTCCGCGGACATGAACACTGTTCATGCTGACTCCCCGGCAATGCCACAGTGTCTCGGCGGCATCAGTGAAATCCACATTACTCAGGGTAATATCGCTGGATCGGCGGAAAATCTTTGGAGCTTCAATAATACAGTCCAGAAGGCGGATCCTGTCAGTATACCAGATCCCTGCTCTGGCCATGGCGGCAAAATTACAGTTTTCGAGTTCAATATCCCGGCAGTACCACAGCGGATATTTCCATTCAAAATTAGTCTGAAAAAGTTTTATAGCGGAAGATTCCTTCAGCGGTGACTCTCCGTCCCTGAAGGTTGAATATTTGATCTTCAGATCTTCGGATTTAAATAGCGCACGTTCCCCTGTAAAAACCTGCTGAACCAGTTCCTTCATAACAAACTCCCGATCACCTCTATGCACTTGCACAAATCAAGTTTTAATTCCTATCTTTTTTCTATTTTTTTATTATAAATCATCACCACGTAAGTCCGTCTAACAGCAATCAGGCAGATTACAAAACTTCCGGAAACTTATATAACGAAATCAGACTGGAAACGACTGTTATATTTTACACGCGGACGGTCTAAAAGGAAACCGTTCAGGAAGGCATAACTGCACCTTCAAATGCGGCTGACAACCGGATAAAAAACTCCCCCTCACATGACCTGCGATGAAGAGGAGTCACTTAGTCAGATCGACATTTTACCTGTCTACTGATTTTCTATTTTTTCAATTCTGACTGCACACACCTTGTATTCCGGAATACGGGCATACTTGTCCAGAGCGGCATTGGTCAGAACATTGGCATTACCGTCAGGGAAATGGAACGGCATCCAGGTTTCACCCTGGGAAACCTTGGTGGAAACCCTTGCTTCGGAAACAATGCTTCCGCGGCGTGAGGTCACCCTGATCTTCTCCCTGTCGGCAATACCGAGTTTTGCTGCATCTGCGGTATTAACCTCGATAAAAGAATGCCCCTCCTTCTCCATCAGACCCGGAGTCTTTCCGGTCATAGCTCTGGTGTTGTAGTGATAGAGGATACGGCCGGTCATCAGGATCAGCGGATATTCATCATCCGGAAGTTCAGCGCTCGGCTGATATTTTGCCGGATAAAACCATCCCAGTCCGCGGGAGAATTTTCCCACATGAAGGATCGGCGTACCCTTGCTTTCACGATCCGGACACGGCCACTGCAGTGTTTCCCCGTTATCAAGACGGGCATGACTTATACCGCCGAAAATCGGAGTAAGGAAGGAGATTTCATCCATAATCTGCGCCGGTGTCAGGTACGGCTGGCTGTACCCCATGCGGTTCATCAGATCGGTGAAGATCTCGGTATCCGGTCTCATTTCACCTTCAAGGGTTACCGCCTTGCGCACGCGTTGCACCCTGCGTTCGGTATTACTGAAGGTTCCCTCCTTTTCAGCATAACTGATCCCAGGCAGAACCACATCGGCATACTGGCAGGATTCGGTCATAAACAGATCATCGATTACCAGGAAATCAAGACTTTCAAGAGCCTTAACCACGTGATGCTGGTTGGCATCGGTAACCACCGGATCTTCACCGAAAATGAACAGACCGCGAACTTTCTTGTCGATTGCAGCCTGGAACACATCGGTGGCATGAAGCCCAGGCTTGCGGCTCAGTTTAACCCCCCAGGCCTTTTCAAACTTATCCATCACCGCATCATTGGTAACTTTCTGGTAACCAGGCATATCACCCGGCATTGCCCCCATATCACAGGCACCCTGTACATTGTTCTGTCCGCGCAACGGATTCACGCCGCATCCAGGACGGCCCAGTTTACCGACCATCATGGCCATGTTGGACATGGACATAACACCCTCGGTACCGGTTGAATGTTCGGTAACACCAAGGCAGTAGATAATCGGAGCCTTTTTAGCGCGGGCATACATTCTTGCAGCCTCCCGCAGATGATCAGGATCGATATGGCAGATCTTCGCCACATATTCAGGAGTATATTCGCTGACAATCTGTTTAAGTTCCTCAAAGCCCTCGGTACGGTTTTTAATAAACTCCTTGTCGATGAGTCCCTCTTCGATAAAGATATGCATCATACCGTTGGCAAAGGCCACATTGGTACCGGGTCTGAGTTTGAGATGAATATCAGCCTCCTTGGCAAGACCGATATCGCGGGGATCCACCACTATCAGATGGGCGCCGCGGTTGACTGCCTGTCTGATCTGCATACCGATAACCGGATGAGCCTCCTCCGGATTGGAGCCAACCAGCATGATCACATCCACATCACTGGCGGTGATATCCGCAATAGGATTGGTCATGGCACCGGACCCCAGAGTCATGGCAAGACCGGCCACACTGGCGGAATGGCATACACGGGCGCAGTTGTCGACATTGTTGGTGCCGAAGGCGCATCTTACCATCTTCTGCAGCATGTAGCAGTCCTCGTTAGGAGATCTGGAGCAGGCGAAACCGGCCAGTGCATCGGCACCGTACTGGGCCTTGATCGCCTTGAATCTGGTTGCTATCAGATCCAAAGCCTCATCCCAGGTTGCCCGTTCAAATTCACCGGTTTCCCGGTTCTTGATCAGAGGATATTTAAGTCGTTCCGGCGAATGAATGAAATCAAAGGATCCGAATCTACCCTTGACGCAGAGAAGTCCCTTGTTGGACGGTCCGTCAGCCGGCCGTACATCCACCACCCGGTTGTTCTTTACCATTAAATACATCTGGCAGCCGGTGGCACAGTGCGGACAGGTGGTCAGAACCTTCTCCACCTTGCTCTGGCGGTAGTTGCTCATATTCTTTGCAACCAGCGCACCGGTAGGACATACCTTCGCGCAGTTGCCGCACATTTCACATTTTGAATTTTTCCAGTTTTTACCGAACGGGGCATCAATAAAGGTACTGGTTCCGAGTTTGGAGGAACGCAGCACCCCGTTTCCCACCACCTTGCTGCAGGTGCTTACACAGCGCTGACAGCCGATACACAGTTCAGGATAGTAGGAAAGAAAAGGATTGTCGGTAACCGGTCTGCGTTTTACCAGTTTGCGGTTGTACGGATTGCCGATCGGCAGATCGAACTCGTTGGACAGATTCTGCAGTTCACAGTCACCGCTCTTTGAACAGTTAAGACAGCGTACATCATGGTTTGCAAGGATCAGCTGCAGTACAAATTCACGGGAGGATTTCACCTTCTCGGAATTGGTATGGATCACCATTCCATCCTCAACCTTGGTGTTGCAGGAGGTGTACAGATGTTCATGACCCTCGATTTCAACCACACACATGCGGCAGGCGCCGATTTCGTTGACATCCTTGAGATAGCAGAGTGTCGGTATGCTGATTTCCGATCTGCGGGCAACCTCCAGAATTGTCTCGTCAGGTGATGCCTTGATGGTTTTACCGTCAATGATAACAGTTACTTCGGTTTTCATTTATACCAATCCCCCTTCCATTTTTCCGCTTCCAAATATATCGCAGCGCAGACATTTGCCGCTTTCCTGCATAGCCTCCTCATGGGACATACCGTTCTCCACCGGTTCGAAATTTATTCTGCGCTCCCTGGCAGATTTTTCCGTAAGCTGAACCCGGCCGAAATGAGAACGCATATTCTGTCTTGCCTCAGGGATCTGAATATTGCTGTGGTATTCATGATGATATCCGAGATATTCGTCTATATTGATTGCAGCAATCTTGCCGGTACCGATGGCCATAATGGCGGTTGCAGGACCGGTTACACAGTCACCGCCGGCAAATACTCCCGGATGATCCGTCACAGCAGTGGTATTATCGGTTACAAATGTTCCTTTCGGACCAACGCCGCAGGCGGCGAAAGGTTCCGACTCAATGGACTGGCCGATGGCCATAAAGATCAGATCACAAGGGATCTCGTAAGGCTCCTTGGCGGCATCCCGCACTGTCGGGGTTCCGGATCTTTCATCATAGTGACCGGTAATCTGCGGCTGGGTAACCAGGGCCACCACCTTTCCGTTTTCATCAAGTTTTACTTCAGACGGTGCAAACAGGGTTCTGAGTTCAACCCCCTCCTCGATGGCGCTCTGAATTTCCGAAGGCAGCGCAGTCATATCCTCCTGACGGCGGCGCACCACCACGGTCACCGATGCAGCCTTGCAGCGGATTGCCGTTCTTGAACAGTCCATCGCCACATTACCGCCTCCGATTACAATCACGTTCTTGCCGGTGAAATCAGGAATGTCCCCGTGAGCCACCTGATCCAGGAAATCCATGGCGGAGGAAACACCAGGATTGTCGTAATTCTTGATCGGTGTAACCTTACCCTTCTGGGCTCCGATGGAAATATACACGGCGTCATAGTCCTTTTCGAGCTGTTCAACGGTAAAATCCCGACCGATTCTGGTATTGAGTTTAACCTCTATGCCGCCCACCGCCAGCAGTGCATCGATATCCTGATCCAGGCGATCCTTCGGCAGACGGTAGTTAGGGATCCCGTAACGCAGCATTCCTCCGAGCTGCTCCTTGCTTTCATAGACCACCACTGAATGGCCCATGCGTGACAGGAAATAGGCGCAGGTCAGACCGGAAGGACCACCTCCGACCACCGCCACCCTCTTGCCGGTGTCAACATTTCTCTTCGGGATCGGCACCTTGTCAACCGAGATCTGATCCACCGCGAATTTTTTCAGACCGCGGATATTGATCTGGGAATCAATCAGACAGCGTCTGCACTGGGATTCGCACGGTTTTTCACAGACAAAGGCACAGGCGGTCGGGAACGGATTGTCCTCTCTTATCAGATTGACCGCATCGGCGTAGCGGCCCTCGTGCACCAGTGATATATAGCCCGGAATATTGACATTGGCCGGACAGTTGTACATGCACGGAACCTTGATCGCAATATCGGACTGACACTTGTGGTGTTCGATATGGTGCATATACTCGTCATTGAAATTTTTCACATTGCACAGAACCATGTAGGCCGCCTCATAACCGATGGCGCAGTCCGCGGTGCATTTTATGGTGCGTGCAAGACGGATCATATCATTGTAGAGTTCCATGTCGGCAGCGCCGTCAAGGATCTTCTGCATCATACTTTCCAACTGTTCAAGTCCCTTGGCACACGGTACACACTTGCCGCAGGTCTGACTGCGGGCTGTATGCAGATATGCAATGTGCGTGGCTATCGGACACACACCGGGTGGATTGGCATGAATTCTTTTTTCAAAAGAATTCAGAGAACTGATAATTAGCTTGTTTCGCTGATTGTTTTTTAAAACATGTTTTCTGTACATTCTAAATCTCTTCCTGGTAAAAATTTTTCAAACATGCATGCAGAAAATCCGCCATTGTATTTTATAAGTATATCACCGGCACGCACCGGGATAATTAGATCCGTGTCTAACTAATTGTCACACGGCAGAATTCATCAGTAAGAATATGCGGTCTCAAAGTTCCGCAGCTGCAGGATCAATCCCCTCTGATCTGCAGTATTCACGATACTCCTCCGGGGTATTGAGATTAAGATACTGTCTGCTTAACCGGGACTGAAAGAAAACGCCTCCGGCAGGCTCTACAATTCTGCCGGGGCGCAGTTCACCACGTTCCACCGCATGCTCGAAAAGCGGCAGGAGCCTTTTATGATATATGGCGGCAACCGGCTGACGTCTGCCGGCGGTTACGGCCGTCACTACATTCTCCCCGCGGTAGTGGGAGAGAATTTCCTCCGCCGCACTGCGATCATAGTAGGGCATGTCACAGGCAAGAACCAGTACCGCATCGGTTTCGATACAGCCGAGCAGCGTACAGATCGCCCCGGCGGGTCCGGCACCTTCGTACCGGTCAACAATTCTGACGAAGCCGGGAACCTGAAGTTCCTGCTGCGAGGCATTGACACAAAGGTAGCGGTGGCGGAAGTCTCCGACCGCACTGCACAGTCTGGTCAGCAGGGTGTCATTTCCCGCGGCAGGAAGATCCGGTTTTGATCTTCCCATGCGCGAGGATTTCCCGCCTGCAAGAACCGCCACGGCAACCTGATCATAAAGCTGCATGATAATCCCCGTGAACACCGCCGGTTTTATGCAGCAGTCTGATCTCCCCGATCTTCATATCCCGCTGCACCGCCTTGCACATGTCATACACCGTAAGCGCTGCGACACTCACTGCGGTAAGAGCCTCCATTTCAACGCCGGTTACCGCCCTGGTTTTGACCGCTGCCTCAATTCTCACCGCCACCCGCTGCTCATCCAGTGACAGTTTCAGATCAGCCCCGGTCATAGCAACCGGATGACACATCGGAATAAGTTCCGGTGTTCTTTTGGCCCCCATGATCCCTGCTATCTGTGCAACAGTGAGAACATCACCTTTTTTGATCCCCCCGCTTTTAATCAGGGCAAACGTCTCCTCACTGACGAAGATCCATCCTTCAGCCACAGCAGTTCTCACTGTCACTTCTTTTTCAGAGACATCCACCATCCGGGCCTTCCCCTGATCGTTAAAATGCGTAAAATCCATATTTCTAACCTCCTATGGCACACATTATCCTTCCGGCGCCCGCCCCCCGGTGCAGGGAATGAGAGGCCGGTTTGGCAAGAATGACACTGCTGAGCACACGCTCCATTTCCTGCGGTTCAAGATCCCTGATGCTGAATTCAGCCCTTCCGTGAAGACAGGGAAGAACAAATCCGTCTGCGGTAATGCGGATCCGGTTGCAGCTGTTGCAGAATTTTCTGCTTACCGGCGCAATAAAACCGATCCTTCCGGCAAACCCAGGAATGCGGAACATAACCGAGGTTCCGTCATTGTGCTGCGGTTCCAGCTGATACCTTCCGCGAAGCTGATTGAGCACGGTTGCAGCAGAAACATAATGCTCAGTGCCAAACCTTCCCCCCGGCATCGGCATCAGTTCAATGAAACGCAAATCGGCCGGACAGAATCTTACCAGTTCCAGCAAAGCATCCACCGAAGCCGGATCATCATTGAAACCACGGATCAGCACCGCATTGATTTTTACGGTGCAGAATCCTGCCTCCAGCAGCATTTCAAGTCCGTCCATCACATTCTTAAGTTCGCCGCCGGTCATGTCACGGTATCTGCGAGGATCGGCAGAATCCAGACTTACATTGATCAGATCGAAGCCGGTCTGTTCAAGCCGGGCAATATTACCTTTAAGATAACAGCCGTTGGTTGTCAGAGCAAGGGTTTCAAGATTTTCAATATTTCTGATGTCACTGCTGATTTTGAAAAAATTACGGTGCAGCATCGGCTCTCCGCCGGTAAGTCTTATTTTTTCAATTCCGAGCCGCACCGCCGTACGCGCCGCCAGCACCAGCTGTTCATCCGGCAGCAGCGACAGTTTCCGGGGACAGGGAGCTACCGGGCTGCAGTACCTGCAGTGCAGATTACACCTGTCGGTCAGAGACAGCCTCAGATAATTAATTTTTCTGCCGAACCTATCTATAATCACTTGTACACTTCTATCTCTTTTATACTTAAGTCACCTAAACGGACCATCCGGTATGCATTCAAAACCGGAAAAATACTCATGTTCAGTACCGGCCGAAAGTGCAGTTAGGGAAATGACAGTTGGCACACAGCTGGCACAGTCCCCCCTCCGCAAGACCCGCCAGATCCTCCGGAGTAAATTTTCTACCGGTGAAAATCTGCGGCAGAAAAACATCCAGGGTTGTCACGGGCCTCGAAACCGCCGCGCCCGGAACTCCGAGCATGGCAATATCCCCCGAGTAGGCAAGCAGCGACATATTGCCGGGCTGGGACGGAACACCATAGGATACAATATCAGCACCGAGATTTCTGATCGCAGCCGGAGTAAGATCATCCGGATCCACCGACATGCCGCCGGTAAAAATCATCAGCTGCGCCCCGGCATCAATAAAACCGGCGGCAGCCTCCTCGATCATCGACAGAGAATCATCACAGATCGATACTCCGATTATTTCCGAAGGAAAAGCTGCAAGTTTCCTGCGCAGTACCGGTTCGAAACGATCCTCGATCCGGTGATGATAGATTTCAGAACCGGTAATCACAATTCCGACCCTGAGTTTCTTAAACGGAAGAAATTCAAACAGACTGCTCCGGGCGCACAGCTGCTCAAATTTCTCAATATTTGCTGCCGCAGTGACCAGCGGAACAATCCTCATGGAGGCAATACGCTGATTTCTGCGTACCTGGTAGTGATTGGGAAGAGAACAGACCGTCACATCCGGGATCCGGTTAAGCCGGCCGAGCAGTTGAAGATCGATGCACAGGAATCCGTCCCGATCAGCAACCAGAACACATTTACCCTCAGCCGGTCCTTCATAATGAAAACCGTCGGTACAGAGCGCCTGCGCCATGCGCCGGGCACAGTCCTCCTCGTGGAGCTCACCGCCGGAGGGATCCCATACAAAAACATGAAGCTTGCCAATCCTGCGCAGATGCTCCAGATCACCCTGCTCAATAACATGGTTTCGTCTGAATGCAACTCCTTTAAAACCGTCTCTGATCTCTGTGAGATCATGGCACAGAGTCAGTCCCACCGCCTCTTCAATCGCTACTTTTTTCATATTTTAATTACAAATTCCCACTTGAGCTACACGATCAAATTGTCTTGAAACCAGGTATACACAAAGGTTTGTCAGTTCTCTGTTTACAAGCAAAATGTCATATACGCCGGTATGCACACTATATTATTTTTCATATCCAGATTCCTCGGATGAATAATATAACTCTCTCCAATTCTTGATTTGTATTTTTCCATGAATCTGTTTAATGAAGTCGTAGTATATTTTTTTCCTGATTTAACTTCAATCGGGTAAATTTTATATTTTAGCTTACTGTTATTTGAAATAATGAAATCAATTTCTATATCATTTCGATGTTTTTGGGTTGAGTAATGTGTGTAGAAATACAGTCTGTGTCCATTTGCCACTAGCATCTGCGCTATAATATTCTCGTACAGCATTCCCTCATTAACTGAAAGTCTGTCATTAAGGATCTGTGAATACACCTCACCTTCTAACAGTTCATTTTCATCAAAAGCGTGGCTGAGCAGGAGTCCGGTATCACCCAAATAACATTTAACGTAAGTTCGTTCTTCATTTATTGAAAGTCCGACATTCGGATCATTACACAAGAAGCACTCATTTGAGATCATAGAATCGGAAAGCCAAAAAAAGGTGTCACTGTATTGATCCGCATAACTACCTTCTTGTATATCTTTAAACACTACACGCTTCTCATGTTGTGACAGCAAACCGGGAATTTGATCGAAAATCGCCAGCACTTTACTTCGATACTGAGCTTTGATCTTCATGATATCATTGCGATACAGTTTCAAGATATCTCTCTTTTCAGAATCAACTAAACTAAAATTTTTCTCATTTTCAATGTAAAGAATAACGGGTTTGGGCATACCTCCTACGAGCATGTACTGCTTAAAAAGCATCATTGCCTTATTATGCATCCCTCTTTCCAACGGCTCTCTCTTTTCAAAACAACTCTTTATATAATTAATTAATTGTTTTTCCCCAAACGCCCAGGCAAATTCCTCAAAATCAAGCGGATACATCGTAATACTTCTCTCCTCTGAAGGGATTACGATATCCTTTACATTTTCCCTAATTGATATCAGCGAACCGGTCTCTATATAATCGTATCTGCCATCGGCAACAAGATACTTTATTGCAGCTCTGGCCTGCGGAAACATCTGCACTTCATCAAAAATCAGCACGGAATTTCTTGCAACCAGGTTAACACCGTAATACGTACCAAGCAGCATGAAAAAGTCATCCAGGTTATTAAGGTATTGATTGAAATACTCTTCTACAATCTTATCCTTTTTCGCAAAATCTATAATGATATAGGATCTATATTCCTGCCTGGCAAATTCCTCAACGATCGTGGACTTACCGATACGTCTGGCTCCCTCCACCATTATAGCTTTCGTGCCCTTACACTCATTTTTCCAATTCAGTAATTTACTATAGATTTTTCTTTTTAAAATCATGATCGTTTCCAATGCTAATCATAATCAGTACAGTACTTGCATCGTATCTTTTGACAATGCGCAGATTTAATAATAGCCAAATCTTTGATTATACGCAATATAATTCACCTTATAAATTTTGATTATGCGCACTTTTCTTTATTTTTATGTATTATTCAGACCGACCAGTTTTATCGCAACTATCACTATTTAAAATTAAAGAAAACAGTATTGACTGAATTATAGTCAATATCTAATCTGATTATAAAGAGGGTAAAAAGTCAAAGAATTAAAGCATAAAGATCTAAGATCAGTTGTGGGTATACTACGAACGGTGCAGTATACCCTCCCCGATCAGCCATTATGAAAACAAAAGTAAACTGAGCGGGGAGTAACTCCAAATGTATAACGACCTTGTAGCGTCTGAGAAAGCACTGCCTGTGGCAGTAGCTCTGGCAGCACGAGTCACAGCAAAGCCGTTACATTTTATCTAAGACAGCTCCTTACAGGATCAGGGCTCAGAGAAAACCGCTAGATCAAAAATGCATCCAGGATCTCACCGCTGGCAACCGGACCGTGTCCTGCCGGAACTACCGCAAGGAGATCCGATCCTGACATGCTGCTGATCACAGCATTGCCCTGCTCCCTGCTGGCAACCATTTCGCAAACACCGTTTTCCAGCACCAGTGTTCCACGCAGAAGACGATCCGCCCTGGCGGTTTTGGAAAAATCATTTAACATTTTAACCTTGAACATTTTCGGGCACGCTGCCGCATAACCGGCCATTTTTTTCAACAGCGGCGCAGCTACCGCATAGAAATTAGTCATGGCTGAGGCCGGATTTCCCGACAGTGCAATACACAGTCTGCCGTTTTTCATTCCGTAACAGCAGGCCATCCCCGGTTTCATTTTCACCCCGAAGGCTAGAACATCCACCCCGCATCTGACCATCGCCTCGGGCACGTAATCATAATCACCGGCGGAAACACCTCCGGTAGTAATAACAGCGTCGCACTGCTGCAGTCCGGTACCGAGAAGTTCAGCAATCTGTTCCGGATCATCACTGCAGTGTCCCAGATATTCATAATCAAACCTCAGCCGCTGAAGTTCCGCCGCCAGCAGGTAGCGGTTGGCATTATAAACCTTGCCGAAGGCAAGATGTCTGCCGATTTCCTGCACCTCGTCCCCCGTGGAGATAATGCCGATCCTAGGTTTTCTGTAAGTACAGATCTCGGAAAATCCCTGGGAGGCCAGCAGACCTGCCGCCGCGGGATCAATAACAGTCCCTTTGGAGAGCAGAAGACATCCCTTGCTCTGATCCTCACCGATCTGAACCACATTCTGCTGCGGCTTCATGCTTTCTGTCACGGTTACCGCGGTCGAGGTGAAAGATGTTTTCTCATGCATGATCACACAGTCAGCCGTCTGAGGCACCGGAGCTCCGGTAAGTATTTTTACCGCCTCGCCCTTTGAGAGGATCTTCGAGGAAACCCTGCCAGGACGGATTTCATCCACAATTTTCAGCACCACCGGATTATCAGGGGAGGCCAGCTCCACATCAACACTGCGCAGGGCAAATCCGTCATAGGGGGATCTGGCAAAATTCGGTACCGCATCCGGGGCAAAGTAGGAACGTGCCACTGCACGGCCGCAACACTGCTCCAGAGGAACATTCTCAAAACCAGGTTCTCCTATGTGTTCAAGCAGCAGATCCCTGGTTTCTATAAAATTTTTTTTAGGTAATTCCCTGTAATTCTGACTCATTGGCTTCGTTCCTCCTGTTTGAGCGGCATAACCGCATCCCGGCGCAGATACAAATCAACATTATCCGTACCGCACGGCTCCCAGATCTGCTTTGATACCTGCCAGTAGAGCGGCAGAGCCTCCGCACCGGCAGTACTGCTGTATAATTTTACCGTATACGAAAAGACATTTGATAAAACATCGGCTATTTTGAAGTTAAAAACCGCTCCATCCTCAAATTCCGGTACAACAGCCGCCGGTTTGAGATCATTCATACGGATCCCGGCATATTTTATATCCACACTGCGGCAGCCTGCCGGCAGCCGGTCACAGGCCAGGTCCAGCCCCCAGCCGGGGATCCGGATCCGGCCGTTCTCCACTGAAGCCGGTGCTATATTCTTGACCCCGGTGATTCGGGCACCGTCCACCGTCTCCGGGTTGGCAAAAACATTTGCCGGACTGTCGATTTTTTCTATTTTCCCGCGGTTGACCAGCGCAATTTTAGAACCGAACCGGTAGGCCTGATCGCGATCGTGGGTCACCAGCAGTACATTGCCGCCGAAATTACCGATAACATCACGCAGTTCCATTTCAAGAGAAAACTTCAGATGTTCATCCAGAGCTGACAGCGGCTCGTCCAGCATCAGCAGTTCGGCGTCATTAACCAGGATCCTTGCCAGAGCTGTGCGCTGCATTTCACCGCCGGAGATCGCGGTCACCGGGGAATCCCTTACCGCATCAAGATGCATCATGGAAACAGCATTATCAGCCTTCTGTTTAATCTGCAAGGTACTGTACCGTTCCCTGCGGATACTGTGAAAAATATTCTGGTAAACCGTCATGTTCGGGAACAGGGCATAATTCTGAAACAGCAGCCCCGTTCTTCGTTCCCGGGGAGTGAGGCAGATTTTCCGGTCCGAATCAAAAAGAACCCTGCCGTCCAGCACAATCCGTCCGGCATCCGGTCGCTCCACCCCGGCAATGCATTTTAAGAGCATGCTTTTACCGCTGCCTGATGCTCCCAGAAGGGCAAGCGCCTCGGCGTCACCGATGGAGAATTCGACCTCCAGTTCGAAGGATGACAGTTTTTTCCGGATTGATATTTCCAGTGACATTATGATTTGCGCCCCCGGCTTTCAAATACATTAAGACAGAGCAGCACCACCGCCGAAATTCCCAGATTGAGAAGAACCCACCGCAGGGCAAGATCATCACTCCCGGTACGCCACAGATTGTAGACGGTGGTGGAAATGGTGGCGGTAACACCCGGCGTGTAGCCTGAAATCATACTGGTGGCACCGTACTCCCCCATGGCACGGGCAAATGCCAGCACCAGTCCCGCGGTAATCCCGGCCCTGCAGCACGGGAGCCTGATCCGCCAGAAAATAAAACTGTCGCTCAACCCGAGGGTTCTGGCAGAATCCTCGATGTTGCGGTCAAAGGACTGGAAGGCGCCGCGGGTGGTCCGGTACATCAGCGGGAAAGCCACCACCGTGGTGGCAAAAACAGTCGACCACCAGGTCATGGTCAGCCTGATATCGAAATTTTCAAAAAAGAAGGCGCCGATAAACCGGTGAGGTCCGATAAACCGAAGCAGCAGATATCCGACCACCGTGGGAGGAAGCACCAGCGGAACAGTAAACAGAACATCCAAAGCACCTCTGATCAGGGCCGGCAGTTTTGCCACATAGTAGGCAAGGCAGATCCCCAGAAAAAAAACCAGCACCGAGGAGATCAGCGCGATCCTCGCCGAGTTGTATAAAGGATATAAATCCACCTGCGCTCCTGTCTGCTCCCTACTGTTTCAAAACAGTAAAACCGATCTTTTCGAAAACCGGCCGTGCCTCGGTACTTCCAAGATAATCAAGGAACTTCCGGGCCTCACTGTCTGAAGACGAACCTCCGGTCAGTGCTGCCGGATAAACGACCTTACCGCACAGTTTTTCAGTGGCGGTGTCCACCGCTGTCAGTCCGGCAGATACCGCGTCGGTGGCATAGACAATGCCGGCGGAAACCATACCCTCGGAAATCTGGGTTGTAACCTCCTTTACATTACTGCCGTAGGACAGGCATCCTGCCTTTTCCAGCTCCTCCGGTTTCAATCCGAGACTTTCAAAAATTTTCAAACTGTACTGTCCGACCGGAACATCCGAATTTCCAATGGCAAATGGGATTTTACAGTTCTGAAGTTTTGTACCCAGCTCTGCAAAGGTGTTGAATGTGTAGGGATTACCGGAGGCAACCGCCAGCACCACCTTGTTCTCCAGAAAATCAAACCTGCTCCCGTTCACAATATGGCCGCTCTTCTCAAGTTCATTCATCTGTTTCGGAGCTGCAGAAATAAAGATATCACTCTGCGCACCCTCTTCAATCTGACGCTTGAGAGTTCCTGATGAATCAAAATTGAAAACAACCTTCACCCCTGGATTCTTTTTTTCATAAGCTGAGCCGATTTCACTGAGTGACTCGGTAAGAGAGGCGGCGGCAAAAACTGTTATCACGGTCTGCTTAACCGCAGGTGCCGCACTGCTCTGCTCCGCCTGCTGACTTTTCTGCGACTCTCCGCAACCTGCAATCACTGCCCCTGATATTAAAGCCGTTACTACTGTACTTTTAAGTTTCCGCATTCTTTTTCCCTCCCCAGTAGAATGCCAAGTCCGTGTTGCAGCGGTTCCATAATCATCTGCATGCATTCTGTAACCGCCTTCTCACTGCCAGGCAGATTGATGATCAGAGTGTTGTTCCTGATTACCGACACAGCTCTTGACAGCATGGCCCGGCTGGTAATTTTAAATGATTCACTGCGTATATATTCAGCAATACCGGGTGCATTGCGGGTTGCCACCGCCATGGTTGCCTCGGGGGTAACATCCCGCTGGGAAAAACCGGTGCCGCCGGTGGTGATAATCAGATCGGCATGACGTTCGTCACTCAGTCTGAGCAGTTCCTTTTCAATCATCTCCCGATCATCCGGCAGCAGTACCCTTTCGAGTACCATATAACTGTTTTCCTTCAGGATCCTTTCTGCTGCCGCGCCGCTGCGATCCTCCCGTTCACCGCGGAATCCCTTGTCGCTCAGGGTTACCACCGCAGCGGTAAAACTGTACTGCGGAATAAAGGTTACCTGTACCGGGGCTCCAACTGTCACCGTACCGGAAGACAGAACTCTGGCAAATACACCGCATCTTGGCATGATGCAGTCGCCCATCCGGTGGAAGATTTTACAGTGATGATGACACTTCTTGCCGATCTGGGTGGTTTCAAGCAGAGCATCTGCGATCCTGATTCGGGTTCCAACCGGATAATCCTTGAGGTTGATCCCGTCTATGATCAGATTTTCTCCGAAATCGCCGAAACGAACCTCCGCCCCGCGGGCACGGAAATTCTCGATTTCCTCAAGGCAGAGGATACTTACCTGACGGTGCCAGGTTCCGGCATGGGCATCATTCTCAAGCCCGTAATTTTCGATCAGTCTGATCCTGTTGGTCTCGCTCTTGGCGATCCCTCTGCTGGCACTGAGGCAGATTGCCCTTAATGTTCCCCTGCTGCTCTGATTGTCCTGCATCCTAATCTCCGCATTCTTTATTTCTCTTTATGCAGCCGCCGCAGAAGTTCCGGCAGCTTTCCGGACGTGGAAGTCTCCCTACCGGTCCGGTAAATTCAGGTACGAGATCCACAACCAACCCTGCCAGTTCATCCGGCGCTTCAAGAGCGCTGACCGCAGGCAGTCCGCCTGCTGTCCGGCACCGTCCGGCAAAAACACCGCTGACAGCAAAGGTCTTCTGCGTAACCCGATCTGCAAGTTCCCCTTCATCTGTCAGACAGACTATCCGTGGCAGATCATATTCGTATCCGCCTTCAACGATCACATAATCAGGTTCATCAAGCGCAAGAAAATCCAGGATCCGATCTATGGACAGAGCTCTGCTGAACATGATGTCAGTCTCGGTTTTACCTGCAGCCACAGTGATCCCGGCGCCGGCATTGCGGTGGCGGCGGGTATTGGACGACTTCCCTGAATCAATTGCAAACACCGGACAGTTGATTGATTTGACCGTATCAACGGAATATCCATTTTCCCGGAGACTTCTGATCAGCTGCTCAGCCGTGGTGGTCTTTCCCGACCTTCTTACACCCACAATCTGAAACACCCTCATTGAAAATCCTCCGGTTATCCTGGAAGGTCTGTACAGTGGGACAGACCTTGATTTCGTTTATTTTATCAAATTGCCATCATCAGCTTACAGCAAAATATGCATTGTGTACCGCAGATCACAGCATATTGAGTTAAAAAGAACCAGACTGCGGAAATAAAAAAACCGCAGGGACATGACCATAACCTGCGGCTGAAAAAATTTGTGTTCTTGTGAAATACTGCTGTTATTTAGGCTGCTCGGTAAACAGGGCGGTAGAATAATATCTGTCACCGCTGTCAGGCAGCAGAGCAACAATAACCTTGCCTTCATTCTCCGGCTGCTTGGCAAGCTCGATGGCGGCATACAGCGCAGCACCGGAGGAAATGCCCACGGAAACCCCCTCCTTTCTGGCCAGAAGCCGCGCGGTCTCAAAGGAATCATCATTGGAAACCTTAATAACCTGATCGTACACTTTGGTATTCAGTACATCAGGAACAAAGCCGGCGCCGATCCCCTGAATTTTGTGCGGACCCGCCCTGCCTTCGGAAAGCACCGGTGAATCGGCCGGTTCCACAGCCACCACCTTAACCTCCGGATTCTGCTCCTTCAGATATTCTCCGGTACCGGTAACGGTTCCGCCGGTACCTACACCTGCAATGAAGAAGTCAACTTTGCCGTCGGTATCCTGCCAGATTTCAGGGCCGGTGGTTGCCTTGTGGACTGCAGGGTTTGCCGGATTTACAAACTGGCCGGGAATAAAGCTGTTCGGGATCTCTTTTGCAAGTTCCTCCGCCCTGGCAATGGCACCTTTCATACCCTTGGTACCGTCGGTAAGAACCAGTTCCGCACCGTAGGCCTTAAGAATATTCCTTCTTTCCACACTCATGGTTTCAGGCATGGTCAGAATAATCCTGTATCCCTTGGCGGCGGCGATTGAAGCAAGTCCGATCCCGGTATTTCCGGAAGTCGGTTCAATAATTACTGAACCCTCTTTGAGCAGACCTTTAGACTCTGCATCCTCAATCATTGCCTTTGCAATACGATCTTTGACGCTTCCGGCAGGATTGAAATATTCCAGCTTTGCAAGTACGGTGGCTTTCAGATTGAGAGCCTTTTCAATATTTACAACCTCCACCAGCGGGGTGTTTCCAATAAGACCGAGTGTTCCTTTATATATGTTAGCCATAACTGTATACCTTCTTCAAAAACTTTAAAAACTTAAAACTCTAAATCACAACTGTTTGACAGCATTAAAACCTTGTTCAAGATCTGCAATGATATCGTCGATATGTTCCGTACCGATGGAAAGGCGAATGGTGTTCGGACGGATGTTCTGCTCCAGCAGTTCCTTTTCAGACAGCTGGGAATGGGTGGTTGAGGCAGGATGGATCACCAGACTCTTTACATCGGCAACATTGGCCAGCAGTGAGAAGATCTTAAGGTTATCAATAAATTTCCAGGCCTCCTTCTGACCGCCCTTTATGTCAAAGGTGAAAATAGAAGCACCGCCGTTAGGGAAGTATTTCCTGTAAAGTTCGTGATCCGGATGTTCAGGAAGAGAAGGATGATTTACCTTTTCAACCTGCGGATGGTTCTTCAGATATTCCACCACCCTGGCGGTATTCTGAGCATGACGTTCAAGTCTCAGGGAAAGTGTTTCAACCCCCTGAAGCAGCAGGAATGCGTTGAACGGGGAGATTGCCGCACCGGTATCACGCAGCAGAATTGCTCTTACATAGGTTACAAAGGCGGCAGGGCCGGCGGCGTCAAAGAAGGATACACCGTGGTAGCTCGGGTTCGGATCGGCGATGTTAGGATATCTGCCGGATGCTCTCCAGTCAAATTTTCCGGAATCAACAATCACGCCGCCGAGGGTGGTGCCGTGACCGCCGATAAACTTGGTGGCTGAGTGCACTACAATATCGGCACCGTGTTCAATCGGTCTGATCAGATACGGGGTTCCGAAAGTATTGTCAATAACCACCGGCAGACCGTGACGGTGGGCCAGCTGAGCAACCGCGTCAATATCAGGGATGTCGCTGTTAGGATTGCCGAGGGTTTCCAGGAAAACCGCACGGGTGTTTTCGGTAATGGCGCTCTCCACTTCTTCAAGATTATGAATATCAACAAAAGTGGTTTTTATTCCATAAAGCGGCAGAGTCTGGGCCAGCAGATTGGAAGTTCCGCCGTAAATGGTTTTCTGGGCAACGATGTGACCGCCGTCAGCAGCCAGAGCCTGAATGGTATAGGCGATCGCAGCGGCTCCCGATGCCACAGCCAGGGCTGCACTGCCTCCCTCCAGAGCAGCAATTCTCTTCTCCAGCACCTCCTGGGTGGAATTGGTCAGTCTGCCGTAAATATTACCGGCGTCAGTCAGGCCGAAACGGGCAGCTGCATGTTCACTGTTGTGAAACACATAGGAAGTGGTCTGGTAAATCGGTACGGCACGTGAATCGGTAACCGGATCAGCCTGTTCCTGTCCTACATGCAACTGTAATGTTTCAAATCTGTAATCGCTCATGTTAAATCTCCTTGTGGAATTGTTTTCTCAAATCTTTTCGTCCGAAATACCCGGAACCTCAACTATAACTTTAAACTTTCCGGCGGCAGTCTCTGTTGTTTCGCCCCCGCACCGGAAGAACTTGTAATTAATTTATAACCATTTACCCACCGTGTCAATAGGTTTTTGTTTTTAATTTTTCTTGTTTTACCTATTTACCTTTGGGTATAATAGGTTGATTTTAAAAATTAACGGAGATAATTATGATTTCAACCAGAGGAAGATACGCCATCCGCGTTCTTATAGATCTAGCTGAGCATGACAACGGCTGTTACATCCCGCTCAAGGATATTGCAGCAAGGCAGGAGATTTCCAAAAAATATCTGGAAATAATTGTCAAGGATATGGTTGCCGGGAATCTGATCGTAGGAGCCAGCGGCAAAGGTGGCGGATACAAACTGTGCCGCAAACCGGAGGAATACATTATCGGAGATGTGCTCAAACTGATGGAGGAATCCCTCTCCTGCGTATCATGTCTTGAGGATAATCAGGCAATTGACTGCCCGCGCAAGAATGTATGCCGATCTCTTCCCATGTGGATCGAATACAATAAACTCATTCACGACTTTTTCTACAGCAAGAAGTTGAGCGATCTGGTAAAGGAACGCAGAGATATTCCTGCAGAAGCCCCGCAGATCTGAGAAAACTTATCCGTTCAGTCTGTCATTCCATGTCTCGGGATCTGTCCTAAAATCCCGGACATCTTCAACTCTACACATCCCAGAATATCAAACCCAAACTACGGATGCCCGTCAATTCATCCACATGCTGATCTTTGAGTCTTCACGCGCTCAGTGATACAGTTCCGGAAGATGAACCCGCCGACAAAAAACCGCGGAAACTCAAGTTTCTGCGGTAAAACACAACTTAGGATATTATTGGAATAATATGTTATTGAAAAAAAACTAGCAGTTGACTTCTTAGTCTTATCATTCCTCGTTTTTTCTGATGAACAGTTCAAAGGTACCGTCGGAGTTGTCGGTGATTTTCAGTACTTCATGACCTTCCTCCCTGACACTTCTCGGAACATTCTGGATCGGCTCCCCGTCATTGAGATGAACCTGCAGGATCTGGCCGTTTTCAAGTTCATCAAGCGCAACCTTGGTTTTAACAAAGGTGATCGGGCAGTTCACATCCGTGATATCTATACGCTCATCCGGAGTAAATTCTGTTTCTGACATTGTGGTCTCCTTATGTATGGTAGCAGTTACCGTTATATTTTTTCAGTTATTCAGATCATCTGTAATAATCAGTTCCTCTTTTCTTGCCGTGCGGTTCTCACCAGTTCCTTCGACATGGAACCCGTTGAGAACAGGATTTTCTCTGTCGGCAAGTGAAAGGATCAGATAGCTGGCACGGCTGTCATTTGCCCATCTGAGATCCTCCTGAGAGGGGCGGGACGGGGTCTCCGGATGTGAATGCCAGTTGCCCAGCGGGGTCAGCTTGTTTGCACGCATATCCTTCACCGCAGCCAGATGCTCCGCCGGATCTATGGAAAAATGCTCATTGGTATGATCAATATTGGTCAGAAGGTAAACCTTGCTGATCACTCTGAGCCCGTCATCCGTATCATATCCCGCAATCAGACCGCAGGCTTCATCCGGCAGTTCGGCCTCGGCATGGCGGCGGATTTTTTCAAAATCACTTCTTGAAATGGTTATTTTCATACTGCAGTTTCCTTACAGATTAATGTTTCAGTTCACACACAGCCTGCTCATAATCGATAAGTTCGGTAATCGTAGGATGATCGGAACAAACCGCACATCCATCCCCTCTTGGAGGAAGCTTGATCTTGTGGAACTCCATTTTAAGTGCATCGTAGGTAAGAAGATAACCTACCAGCAGTTCACCTACACCGGTGATATACTTGACCGCCTCCATCGCCTGCAGTGAACCGATCACTCCGCCCATGGCTCCGATCACTCCGGCCTGCTTACAGGTTGGAACAGCATCCTTTGGAGGCGGCTCCTTGAAAATACAGCGGTAGCACGGACCTTTACCGGGAACAATGGTGGTCAGCTGTCCTCTGAATCTGATAATTCCGGCATGACTGAAAGGTTTCCCCGCCATTACACAGGCATCATTGATCAGAAACTTGGCCGGAAAATTATCGGTGCCGTCGATAATGAAATCATATTCGCGCACCAAATCCAGAATGTTGGAGCTGTCCACAAAATCCTCATAGGTGTTTACCACAATATCCGGATTGATATCCTTCATGGTCTGGGCTGCCGAAATCACCTTCTTGACCCCGAGATCCTTGGTGGTATGAATAACCTGACGCTGCAGATTTGACAGATCCACCACATCGGCATCAACGATCCCGATGGTTCCCACACCGGCAGCCGCAAGATATAGTGCCGCAGGGGAGCCGAGACCGCCGGCCCCGATAATCAGAACTTTTGAGTTCAGAAGTTTTTTCTGCCCCTTCACCCCGATCTCACTGAGCAGAATGTGTCTTGAATACCGTTCAAGCTGCTCATTAGTAAACGCCATAACTGCCACCTCCCATAAAATACAGGAATTCAACTTCATCACCGTCATTAAGGATAGCCGTTGCAAAAGTTTCCTGTTTCACGAATTCCCCGTTCACAGATACTGTCACATACTGCGGTGTTTCAACCTTTTCAATTTCAATCAGCTGCTGAACCGTAATTCCGTCAGCAACTTCCTTTCTCTTTCCTGCAACAGATATAAACATATATGTTATTCCTTTATTTTTCAATTATTTAAACTAAATTATATAGAACCACTGGTTTCCCGGTTTTACCTCTTCAATCTGCAGTCTGTGATCGGAGGTCTGGTATTCCATTTCAGGATTCTTTACCCTGACCTTGGTATTGGCAGGAACCGATGATGTTATAAATGTATTACCACCGATCACCGTATTATTTCCGATCACGGTCTCCCCTCCCAGAATGGAGGCACCCGCATATATGGTTACATTATCACCGATGGTAGGATGACGCTTGAATCCGGAGAGCTTCTGCCCTCCCCTGGTGGAAAGCGCCCCGAGGGTCACCCCCTGGTATACTTTCACATTTTTGCCAATAATCGCAGTCTCCCCGATTACGATCCCGGTACCGTGATCTATAAAGAAACCGGCACCGATGGTGGCACCAGGGTGAATGTCTATCCCTGTTCTGGCATGTGCAAATTCGGTCATCAGTCTCGGAATGACCGGCACTCCCAAAAGATACAGTTCGTGGGCAAGGCGGTACACCGTACCGGCGGTAAGCCCCGGGTAAGCAAGAATTATCTCCTCAAGGCTTCCTGCAGCCGGATCACCGTCAAATGCTGCAAGAAGGTCGGTTTCCACCAGCGCCCGCACCTGCGGAAGTCTTCTGAAAAACTCACTGCAGATCCGGAAACTGTCTTTTTTCCTAATCTCCTCAGGTCTGGTACCGCGCTCCTTACCGAAGTCAAGAGCCTTTACCACCAGCTTGTTAAGATGATAAAAAACATTTTCTACCGTCACGGCTACCGAATGCTGCCGGTTGTAAATTTTAATATTGCGATCCTTGTAATAACCGGGATATACAATCCCGAACAGTTCAGTTACGAGATCATAAACCTCCTGCCGGTCCGGCTTACTGTAGAAATCCGGATCATCTATGTGTTTGGTGCTGTTGAGATCCGCCACCACAATCCGTACCAGCTCATCAAGCGCGTGGATTTTTTCTTCCTCTATCATTACATTCTCCGGATTTTCACTAAAAGGCACGGTTTTCCGATAGTTCCGTGCCTGCTGGACATAAGCGACTGAAAACTAGGCAAAAGTTCTCAGCGCACGCACCAGTGCGTCAATGTCACTCTCCGAGTTGTAGATCCCCAGAGTAGGTCTTACCGTACTTTCATAACCGAAATGTCTGAGCACCGGCTGGGCGCAGTGATGTCCGGTACGAACGGCAATCCCGTAGGAGTCAAGTCTCTGTCCAACCTCCTCGTCGGAATGTCCCGCCAGTTTGAACGCAAGGGCGGATGCCTTGTTGTCTGCAGTCCCCACCAGGGTAATCCCTGGAACACTCCTGAGTTCTCTTAACGCATACTGAAGAAGTTCATGCTCACGTCTGAACACACACGGCATACCGATCCCGGAAAGATAATCGAGAGCCGCACCAAGCCCAACCGCATCGGCAATGCTGCCGGTACCGGCTTCGAACTTGTTCGGAACATCGTTGTAGATGGTACGTTCAAAGGTTACATCCCTGATCATGTTGCCGCCTCCGTGGTACGGTTCGGCCGCACGTAAAAGTTCCTTCTTGCCGTATACCACGCCGATCCCGGTAGGAGCATAAATTTTATGTCCGGAGAATACGAAGAAATCCGCATCCCACGCACTTACGTTTACCGGAATATGGGCAACAGACTGAGCTCCGTCAATCAGAATTCTGACGCCGTGACGGTGGGCAATCGCAATGAGTTCCTCAACCGGGGTTACGGTTCCCAGAACATTGGATACATGGGTTACCGACACGAATTTTGTTCTTGGAGAGAACAGCTTTTCATATTCGCCCAAAAGCAGCTGTCCGGTTTCATCACAAGGAATAACCTTGATTACCGCTCCGGTCTGCTGGGCAATAAGCTGCCACGGAACAATATTCGCATGATGCTCCAGGATCGAAACAATTATTTCATCGCCTGGTTGCAGCTGCGGACGCACATAGGCATTTGCCACAAGATTGATCGCCTCGGTGGTGCCGCGGACAAACACAATCTCCTCTCTGGAGGATGCTCCGATGAAATTTCTGACAATATCCCTTGCATTCTCGTAGGCATCGGTGGATCTTGCAGCCAGGGTATGAGCACCGCGGTGCACATTGGAATTCTCATAACGGTAGTAATGGGAAATTCTGTCTATAACCTGCTGGGGACGCTGGGTGGTGGCTCCGTTGTCCAGCCACACCAGCGGGTAACCGTTGATCTTCTCCGACAGTATTGGAAAATCACTGCGGATCTGGCCAAGGGTTTTAGTACCGATCCGGATCCCGTCCTCAGAAGTACCGTGGGAAACTGCAGAAGCAGTCACTGCCTCTGACTGTGCCTGCTCTCTGCCCTGATTTTCCAACGCTTCGGCCTGCTCGGCAGACAGTACTTTCGGAGCATAACCTGTATTCTGAGCGGTTCCGGCAGACTGTTCCGGCTGACTTGGATAGTCAAACGGATGTTCCCAGTCAAAACCTCCGGCAGATCCGGCCGCAGAACTTAGCTGTGCATTCTGCGATACCGCTTCATAACCCTGGGCCGGGACCGGAGCGGCTGTAGCTTCAGCTTCAGCCGACTGCCCGTAGATATCCCCGGTCAGATCAGGGAAGAGCTGATTGGCAAGAGCACTCAGTTGCGCAGCCGACGGCACCCCGGCAAGCTGCTCGAATGTTCCTGTCTGATTAGTCGTAGTCATAATATTCACCAACCTCTACATCTTCCAGAACCGCAATTGCATCATCAGCCAGAATAGCTGCAGAGCAGTACAGTGACAACAGATATGAGGCAACACCCTTGTCATCAATACCGCGGAAACGTACCGAAAGTCCTCTTGAGTGTTCATTCTTGAGGCCAGCCTGGAACAGACCGATAACACCGCGTTTTGCTTCACCGGTTCTTACCAGCAGAATATTGGTTTTACCGCTCTGGGAGGTAGGATTCTTCAGACCGTCAACCAGCAGTTTATCTGTAGGGATAATAGGGATGCCTCTCCAGGTGAGGAAGGTACCGCCGGAAATATTAACCACTACCGGAGGAACTCCTCTCTTGGTGCATTCTCTTTCAAAGGCAGCGATAGCTCTTGGATGAGCCAGGAAGAATGAAGGTTCCTTCCATACCTTGGTAATAAGCTCATCAAGATCATCAGGGGTCGGAGCTCCGTTTCTGGTCTGGATCCTCTGGGAATCTGCAATATTTTTCAGCAGACCGTAGTCATCATTGTTGATCAGCTGGCTTTCCTGACGTTCTCTCAGAGATTCAATTGCAAGAGAAAGCTGTTCCTGAACCTGATCATACGGAGAACTGTAAACATCCTCGATTGCAGTATTTACGTTGATGATGGTTGAAATTGAATTGAGCTGATACTCACGAGGTTCTGTTTCATATTCCACATAACCTTCCGGAATAATATCGGACTTTTTGGTCTGACTGCACAGAACATCAAGCGGAGTATCACCCTCCACCACCTTGTTCACTCTGAAGATCCCGGTTTCAAGACCTTTGAATTCCAGGAATTTTGTCAGCCACTTCGGTGTCAGAGAGCCGAACTGCGGTCTGGTTTTGGTCACATTGGCCAGATTATATGCAGCGGCCTTGCCGAGAGCATTGATCTGGGTATTTTTCTGGTTTTCATTTGATGACATTTAAATATCTCCTAATAACAATAACAAAAACATAGCGCTTGATGAAAAGTTCGGACTTTAAATCCATCCGCCCTCACCTGATAAAATCAAATCCTTCATTGAATCAAGACCTCCGCGAAGGCTGTACAGCGGTCCGAGATAACCTGCTTCACGCAGGGTTCTGACGGCAAGTACACTCCGCTTTCCTTCCTTACAGATAATCACGGTGTCATGTTCAGGGTTCAGTTCCCTCTTTCTGCGTTCAAGCTGACCGATCGGAATAACCACCGCACCGGAAAAACGCAGTATGGTTCGTTCATGCGGTTCACGGACATCAACTATGGTGAGTGGATCTCCATCGGCAATTCTTCTGGCCAGCTCCTCCGGGGAAATTGTTTCCACCGGAATTTCTGTATTCTCCTGTTTGAGACCGCAGAAATCTTCATAATCAAAATTCTCCACCGCAGTTACAGAAGCGTTGTCTCCGGATACCGGGCATGTCCTGTTCCTGGCAACCTTCAGAAGTTCGGTCTTCAGATTGAGAACATCAATTCTGAACAGTCTGCCGGAAAGCGGCTCGCCAATCCCGATAATCAGCTTCAGAGCTTCATTAGCCTGGATACTTCCCACAATTCCGGGAAGAGAGCTGATGGTACCGTTTTCAGCGCAGGTCGGAACCAGTCCCGGTGCAGGGGGCTCCGGAAACAGACATCTGAGGCACGGACCGCCGTTGTAGTTGAGCACGGTAACCAGGCCCTCATACTGGTAGATGGCGCCGAAAACCAGCGGGATCCCGGCAATCACACAGGCATCGCTGATCATATATCTGGCCTTGTAATTATCAGTACAGTCAATCACCAGATCGCATCCGCTGATCAGTTCCAGCGCATTGGATGCTTCAAGAGCCACCTTTTCGTCCTCGATTGCAATACCGCGGTTAACCGACCTGATCCGATCTTTTGCCGATGCAACCTTCGGACGTTTCAGATCACGCTGCGTGTAGAGAACCTGATTCTGAAGATTCCCCAGGGCAACGGAATCAAAGTCGATGATCCGCAGAGTTCCGACACCGGCGGCGGCAAGACATTCAATCACCTGTGAACCTAGAGCGCCCAGTCCCACTACTGCCACTTTGGCCGCCTTGATTCGTTTCTGGCCCGGAACACCAATATCACGCAACAGCAGATGTTTGCTGAAACGTTCTATTTCATCCCCGTCAAGTGACTGTGATTTCCTTCTTTCGTCAGAAATAATGCTTTCGGACGGAGCCCCTCCTGCAATCAGCGGCAGAAGCAGCACCTGCTGTTCATCAGCGATTTCCCGCTCATGAAATGACACATCGGTCCAGTCCTCCCCCGCTACAAAAATGCGGATAAAGGATCTCAGATTACCGTTATCAAACAGTCCCTTCTGCGCATCCGGATACTGTTTGGTCAACTGTTGAAGGATATTACTGACCGTTACCTTCGGGATCTGCAGTTCAATTTCAGAATTTCTTCCGAAGAACTGCCTCAGTGTTGCTGATATATATACTTTCATAATCATTCCTGACGCCGGTACTGAACATTTCCACGCCGCCGGCGCCTGACTCCTCGCTAAATTCTGTTTTAAACTGTTCCGCGATCACCGTTAACCGGCAGGAAATCAATCTCTTAATTGAACTGTTTCCGGCACACAGCCGCGATCGCGCTCCTGTTTTTTTATGCCGAATGACATCTGCCGGACATCTGGCTACCTTTCTTTCCTGTCACCAGGAACTGTCAAAATATTATTCTGTTTCGCGGCCGCCACCCGCATTTCAACCGCAGATCCATCTGACATAGTTTTCTTCCATACCCTCGGAGCATAAACTGACTCCGGCGTAACCGAAAAAATCATATACGCAAGCTCCGGGATCATACCGTCAAGATCACGGTCCGACGGCACCGCCCTTCTGTCAGGATGTGAATGGTAGAATCCGGCCACTTCGAAGCCAAATTCCGACCAGTACTGCTCCATTCTGAACAGCCGCAGCGGATTGATTCTGTAGGAATCGAGTGAATCGCTACCCTGACTGCAGTTTTCCGCCATGCAGAACTGCCTGATCCTGACTGTTGTCACCTCAGATCCGCCAATTTGTTTCAGCAGTACTCCGCAGGCCTCTGCGGGATACTGTCCGGCCACATGACTGCGGATCCCCTCTAGCACAGTATTGTCAATTTCAATCGAGGTTCCGGCGACGTTACTGTTCATGTCGGCTTTTTCCTATGGCATTGAGAAAATCTTCTATCAGATCCTCCTTGTTCTCTATGCCTACACTTATACGGATCGTGTCCTCAAAAACTCCGGCAGCCTCGGCCTCCTCTTTGCTGTTATGACGGTACAGCGTTGAAGCCGGATGAATAACCAGAGTTCTTATGTCCCCCAGATTGCTGGCAATCTTGACATACCTGAGTGAATTGATCACCTCAAAGGCTCTCTCACGGCTCCCCACCCTGATGGTCAGGATCCCTCCGCCGTATCCGCTCAATTCGCGCTCAACAAACTCATGATCCGGATGATGCGGAAGAGTAAGATAGTTGACAGTGATATCCTTCTCCTGATCCAGTCTTTCAGCCAGAGCTGCCGCATTTTCGCAGATCCTCTCCATTCTCAGGCCGAGGGTATCCACCCCGACGTAGGAAAGATATGCGTTGAGAGGTGAAATGCAGCCTCCGAGATTACTGCATATTTCCGTGCGGGCTCTTACGGAAAAAGCCATTTTCCCGTACTGACTGAATTCCTCCAGAGCTCCGTGCTTTGAAAAATCCCAGTTGAATTTTCCTCCGTCAACAATCATTCCGCCGATGGCATTACCGGTACCGTTCATATATTTTGATGTCGAATGGATAACCACATCGGCACCCAGAGCAAGCGGTCTGGCAAGATAAGGGGTGGCGGTTGTTGCATCCACCACAAGCGGCACTGCATGCTCATGAGCAACCGCTGCAACCGCAGGAACGTCCATAACCGACAGCGACGGATTTCCAATGAGTTCACCGAAAACCACCCTGGTCCGTTCACTGATTACCGCACGTACATTTTCTGCATTAAGTTTCGGTACAAAGACGGTATGGATCCCGAGTTTTTCGAAATTCCTCAGTAACCTGATGGTTCCGCCGTACAGGCCGGAACCGGCAATAATTTCATCCCCGCTTCTGCAGATGGTCAGCAGAGCTGACGAAACCGCAGCCATTCCGCTACCGGTGCAGATCGCTCCGGCACCTCCCTCCAGCGCACATATTTTCTGTTCAAAGGCGGCTATGGTAGGATTGCCGATCCTCGTATAGGCAAATCCGGGAGCTCTGTGCGCAAAAACATTTTCCAGAGCCTCCATGTTTTCATACTGGAATGAAGTAACCTGCGATACCGGAGGCAGGAGTTCCCTCTGTGCATATCCCCTGGAAACCTTTCCGTGAAGAATCGATGTATTAAATCTACAATCCTGAGTCATAAAATCTGCCAACAAAAAAAAACAATCAAAATTCCGGCTGTTCAAACGACCGTGGACGAAACAACAACCATGTCCGACTAACCGGTCTGTCATCTGCAAACCACCTTATGCACTGAGTATATGACCATTCACCTACTATGTCAATATGTTTTAAATTTAAAGACTCGCGTTCGGCCAATTTGAATTCAGTCAGCCGGCAACATGCATATGTCTGCAATCACATAAATTCGGCACGAACGGTTCACGTCACACTGCCATCAGAAAAGGAATGAAGCGGATAAAAGAACAAGACGGCTCAAATCAGCACCGCGATCTGACACCGGAAAGAAATGTCGGGAGGTAAAGCTAAGAACAATTTCAAATTATCATTATCTGCGGGGAAACCGCGGGATACAGCGGTTTACTCTGCTGCAGTACTGCGCGTAAACTTCTCCGAATTTAGCTGCAAGTATTTTTTCCTCGGTGCTGCTGACCAGCAACGTAACCCACAGCCAGTACAACGCAAGCAGAAGAAGCGCCGCAAGGTTGCAGGTAATGAAAACAAGAACTGAAGTACACATCAGTGCAACAGCCACATAGAGCGGATTTCTGACCCAGGCATAAATACCCGTTGTTACCAGTTGATCTTTCATAACACTGTCTATCAGACGGGATCGGAATCCTGCTATAAACCACATTACGGCAGAGACAACGGCAACCGCCGCACTGATAATTCTGACTGCTGTTGCGGCTGATGAAAACTCCAGGCGGAACAATAAACCGCACCGGTCAAAATATAAAAACAGAATCGCAAAAACAATCATACCGGGCACAACCACATATCCGATCCCTGCAATTTTAACAGCAGAGGCAAAAAGCTTTCGTAATTCAACCTTCATCTTCAATACCTGAACAGTAGTCTACCTTAACTTCATTCTAGCGCAATTTTCCGCATCAGCCCAGCAAAGATAAAGCCACCTGTTTGGGGCAATTTAAATCAGCAGCATGCCGAAACATGTCCGTAAAGAAAATCCCGGAAATGCACGCACACCCTCCGGGATTGTTGTCTGTTCGCAATAATTTCATTATACCGGCGACTCTGCCGCCTTCGTTTTATCAGACGGTGAATATATCGAGATGCTCCTTCTGACGGGAGGCATATTCCTGCTGCAACATGAATTTCCTGCTCTGATCTATCAGCAGGCTGTGGATCTCATCGTTAATTCTGGCAATCTCCCCTGACTGTTCACTCAGAGTTCCGGTAACCACACTCTGCTCTTCAGCAGTAGCCGACATCTGAGTGATCATTCCGTTGATCCTTCCGGTAAGATCTGCAATTTCCTTAAGCAGCAGAGCTGTCTGACTGGCAATCTCCATGGTCTCCTTGGTATCCGTCTGGGACTCCAGCATGAAACAGTTAAGTTCCGAAGTACTGTCCTGAAGTTCACCGATAACCTGTGATATCTCCACAGTAGAATTCTTGGTTCTGGTTGCCAGAGTTCTGATCTCATCCGCAACCACAGCAAAACCGCGTCCGGCGTCCCCGGCTCTGGCAGCTTCAATTGCCGCATTAAGAGCAAGGAGAGATGTCTTTTCAGAGATTGACGAGATAACACTCAGAATCATTTTAATCTGCTGGGCTGCCTCGTTCAGCGCGCCAACTTTCAAAACTGCGGTATCAACACGCTGGGTAACATTATTCATGGAGCCGATCATAATCTTAACCTGCTCCGTACCTCTGTTAGTAACCTCAGCTGCATCATTGGTGGTTTTCGCAACCTCCTCGGCATTGAGAGCCATACCGGAGGCACTTTGACTGAGCTGGGATATCGATTCAACAAATGCATCTGTAGACTTTTTCTGTCTGTCTAGCGACACCGCTGCGGTTTCAGATGACTTTTCTATGTTCTGAGACAGTTCGTACATCTGTTCAGATGTTTCCTTGCTGCCCACAATCAGATTCTGCAGTTTTTCAATGAAGGAGTTGACACCTCTGGCTATAGCTCCGATTTCATCCTTCTTCTCTGCATAATCAGCTCTGAAAGTCAGATCCCCGTCAAGTTCAAGCAGCTGTTTCGAAATAATTCTGAGCGGCCTCATGATTCTGCGAACCAGCACCGCCAGCAGCAGGGAAAACAGCGGGATGCACACCAGGCATATTATCACAGCCATGATCGCCAGCCTGCCTGCATCCTTCAGAACTGCAGCTTCAGAGATCTCCATCAGCATATGCCAGCCGATATTTGAAATATAGTAGGAACCGGCAATGTAAGATTCCCCGTTTCTTACGATCCTGTGAATTTCAAAATCGCGTGAATCAAGAATTCTCTTCATCACAACAGAATTGTCGGAATAAATCGTCTTTGCCTTTTTGTCTCCCCCTCCAAGAACTATTTCACCGCGTTCATTTACCAGGTATACCTTTCCTGTATCAGACTGGTTGAACGAATTTATTCTGTTGGTGAGATTTTCCAGCGAATTACCGACCCCGGCTACACCCAGTAGTCTTCCGTTGTGATCCTTTACCATATAGTTAAGGAATACCGACAGCATCCCGGTATTTTCATCAAGATCCAGATTAAACAGATACGGTTTTCTGCTTTCAATCAAATCATAAAACCAACGGTCTTTCTCGTTGTCTTTTGAAAGCACCTTTAAAAATCTGGTGTAGACATAATATCTTTCAGAAATGGATGAGGCAAAGAATGCCGCTGAAGTATTGTAGACATTTTTTACCGAAGTAAGGTATTCAACAATTTTCTGATCATCCTCGGCAGTTGCCACACCGGTATTGACCTGCGGCATTTTTTCAAGATCACTGCTCATACCGATCGACATGGTCAGCAACGGCTGAAGTTCCTTCTGCAGTTCTGCCGTTATCGCCTGTATTCTTGCCGGAAGGATCTCATTTCTGACCTTATTTTCAATCAATGTTGAAGAATTGATATATGACAGAGCTATAACAACAGCCACAACCGAAGCTACAGCAGTTATACTGATAAGAACAAGCTTATTTGTAATCGAAAAACTCATGATAAGTACAACCTATTCTCACTACCGGGATTACAGAAAAACATCCCGGCGCAATAATCCTTGTTTTTAATATATGATCAGAATTGTATGTGATTGCAATAAAAAATAGAAACTGTCTTAAAAATATATCAAACAAAGATCAAAAAAATAGCAGTAAAGTTCGTAACCGGCTGTCATTCGGTGTATTGTCTGTTTCTGAAACTTTGTATGAAAACAGTTTCATCGTTAAGTCTATCACATGATTGTTGCTGTGTTTGGATAAACCCGGGAAGGGCATTTCTCAGATTTGAAAGAAAAAAACATTGAATTCATTAGGACAGTTACCGTGCTGTCGGGAAGCTGTTTTTTGAAAAATCTCCGTCACATCATAAAGTGGCAACGGAGGCGAAGGAAGTTCAATCACGGGTGATAGTTTTTGGACAGAACATTATACTGATTTTTTTCTCTGTCGGGATGAGTATGGATTCACACTGCGGTTTTAGCCGATAAAAACATCATCCTAAGATCATGAATCATAGAAGTGCTGTCCGTCCTCAGTAACAAGACGTTCAGTCTTAGGATATTCAAAGATTGCACTGTTACCGGAATTTGCTTCAAGATAGGCGACAAACTCTCTTGCATACCATTTTGCCATTTCAAGATTATGCATACGGTAGTATCCGCAATTTTCCGGAGCGGTGCCTGGCACCTCCTGGACATTATTCACAGACTTGAAAGCACTCAGAAGCAGTGAATAAATTTCCTGCGGTGTTCGGTTGCCCTTAAGAATGAGATAAAAACCTGTCAGACATCCCATAGGCCCCCAGTAAATAACCTCGTTTTTCCAGTCAGGATCATTTCGAAGGTATGTCGCAATAATATGTTCAAGCGAATGCATTGCCGCAACATCAATGACCGGCTCTCTGTTGGGACGTTTTAATCTTATATCATAAGTTGTAACAGAATATTCTCCTAGAGAATCAACCCTGCTTGTGAAAATACCCGGTACTATGAGCGTATGGTCTACTGAAAAACTCTGTATTAATTCCATTTCTGTTTTTGCTCCTGTTTCAACAGTTGTTACAGCATTGATCTTATCACATTCAACCTCCTTGAGCATCTTTTCATGACAGCAATCAACTATTTGAAAAATATATGCTACCTTTTAAAAATAACTCGTTACCTCCATTTCGCATGTACCGGTCATATGTTCAAGGTTATTGTGGAAAAACACGGTGTCAACGGGCAGTTGAGGCAGAAATAATAGATAACAGAACAGGAATAAGACCGTCAGTTAACCATAGTGAATTATAGCGAACCTGAAGAACTGACCATTGGCATATCTGAACAGGATGACATTGAGAACAAAATAGATCTTGAAGTACTCTCTAAAGAGATTAACAGGAGAGATTCTAAAGTCGGCAGAATCTTTGAACTGTTAACTCTTCACGACTATAAACTTGAAGATATTGCACGTATTGAAGGATTGACTGAACGGCAAATTCGCTATCTGCCGGATAAGATAAAAAATTAGGAGTATGCATGACGACAGTATAAGTTTACTTTGCATTTATTCTTTACTGCGGTGTCGCAATTAAGAACTGCGACACTGATGTCGATACTTTTCCCCTCGCGCAGGAGAACATGCCGAGAAACTGGAATTTTTCCTTCAGTCTTTAACAAAAAAAAGTCCAATTCCACATACAATAATACCTGCTACCTGTTTGATAGATATGGATTCCTTATAAAGAAGAAAGCCTATCACCACTAGAGCAATTGCAAGACATATGTTGGCTGTTAGTGCACCATTACTTACTTTCCATCCAGCACGATACAGGAATACATATCCTGCCTCCAGCCCAACAATTGCAAGTCCAAGAACAAAAGAAGTCCAATTTATCTTTGTTATCTCATTTAATCCCTAAGATCGCGGTCGCAGATCTTACACTATTTTAAAATTGTTAGAAGATCTAATATTTGATCGTAAGTCTTTGATTTAATTAAAAATAATTCCGAAAACAGCTTTACTTTTATCTTATA
>JAEEGK010001644.1_pt1 | contig 56109 bp, 41 predicted proteins | sample 8958771 | NCBI WGS metagenome assembly JAEEGK01 (sample SAMN16246547, study PRJNA631951) | gut metagenome | biome: gut microbiome; feature: rumen; material: SC-attached | host: Bos | place: Iran: Karaj | collected 2018-10 | reverse complement strand
CCTTCTGGATATAATAATCGGTTCCGCCATATTCAAAGACTCCGGTGAAACTAAAGTCTACGGTACTGTTCTTTACGTAATACCATGTTCCGTTGTATTGAACGAGTGTGTTTTCGCCCCATTTAAGAACACCTTTTTGTACATAGTACCAGGAGCTTCCTAACTGAACGAGACCTGTATATCCTTTCTGAAGCGCACTGTTCTTAAGGTAATACCATGTGCCTCCGACATTTGTAAGGCCGTTTACGCCCCACTTAATTGCACCCTTCTGGATATAATAATCGGTTCCGCCGTATGTGAAGATTCCGGTGTAGTTAAAGTCTACGGTACTGTTCTTTACGTAATACCATGTTCCGTTGTATTGAACGAGCGTGTTTGCTCCCCAAACAAGAATACCTTTCTGTACATAGTACCAGGAATTGCCTAACTGAACGAGGCCTGTATATCCCTTTTGAACCGCACTGTTCTTAAGATAATACCATGTGCCTCCTACACTTGTAAGGCCGTTTACGCCCCACTTAAGGACACCTTTTTGTACATAATAATCGGTTCCGCCGTAATTAAAGATTCCGGTGTAGTTCCAGTCAAGTTTACCGTTCTTAACGTAATACCATGTTCCACCATAGCTTACAAGGGTTGTAGCGTTCTTTTGAACTGCACTGTTCTTAAGGTAATACCAGTTGTTATTTCCGGCATTTGCAAGTCCGTCAACGCCCCATTTGATTACACCTTTTTGAATATAATAATCTGTTCCGCCGTATGTAAAGATTCCGGTGTAATTGAAGTCTACGGTACTATTCTTTACGTAATACCATGTTCCGTTGTAATTAACGAGTGTGTTTACGCCCCATACAAGTACGCCTTTTTGTACGTAATACCAGCTGCCTGAGAAGTAAACCAAAGTGGTTGCTGACGTGTCTACCACGCCATTTTTGAGATAATACCAGGTACCGTCGTAACTCGTAAGGCCGTTAACACTGTTGTCTTCAAGGCCATTCTTGTAATATCTCAAATTGCCGTTCGCATCCTTTTTGATTCCCGTAAAATTCGATGCGCTGGTTAAAGTATATGTTACACCGCTTGCGGCATTAATTCCTCTGCTTCCAAGAGAATTGTCTTTAAGAACGCAATCCTTGCTGTAGGAATTAAGTCTTATATCATAATTTGAACTTGAAGAAGTTTTAAATGTATTGTTTTCAATATTGAATTTTGCAGCAGTTGAGGAATCACCCAGAGTCTGCAATCCGTCACCGCTTAAACCTGTAACTTTATTATTGCTGATTGTTCCGCTGCACTTTGTAGCCATAATGCCGGCAAAAGATCCGGTAGAAATTGTATTGCCGTCTATCTTAACGCTTCCGGTACAATTTTCTGTAAAAATACCTACTTCTTCATTAGTTCCGCTGATTGTATTTTTGCTTATCGTTGTGGCACCGGTAGTTTTGGAAACAAAGATTACATATCTTTTGGTATTGCTAATCGTATTATTGCTTACCGTAGCAGTCGAAGCACTGTCTATTCTGATACCGTCGCTGCCCGAGCCGCTTATAGTATTCTTATTTACAGTAGGACTGCCGCCTGTAGTATAAATACCGTTTTTCGCATTCTTTATTTCATTTTCGGAAGCAGTAACACTTGAGTTAACAATATAGAGTCCTATACCGTTGGTACAACCGCTTAAAGTATTGTGGCTGATAGTTCCTTTAATATTCTGAACTGTAATATTACAATCAGAACCGCACGAAACAGTATTGTAGCTGATTGTGTTTCCGGTGTTTGAACAATTTTCTATGAACATTCCCATCTGACAGGTTCCGGAAAACTTATTACTTGAAATATTAATCTTGGATGTATTGCCTTTTACAAAAATACCGTATCTGGTAAATCCGCTGATATCGGAATTATTCTTAATGTCTAAAGTAGCATTGCCGTCTACTCTGATTGCATCCTCTTTAGCCGAATTAAGAACATTGGAATCAATGGTATTGCTTCCCTCATAAATGTATATTAATGCTTTGGGGGCATTCTTTATCGTATTGCTCTTAACATTAATCTGTGATCTTTCAAGATTAAGAACACCATAATTGGAAGTTGCACTGCTAACCGAAGAAATCGTATTACCTGATACTTCACCGTTAGAGTCAACAGATAAAACTCCTACTAAGCAGGAATTCATCTGGCAGTTCTTTACCGCAAAATTGTCAAATGAATAAGCATTAATGGCTGAACCGTTGGTAAGGTTACTGAAAGTACATCCCGAAACGGTAACATTCTGAGCTCTGTACTGACTTGATTCGTGGTGTGTACCTACACCTGCGCAAACACCGTTAAATGTACATCCGGTAATATTGATATTGTTACAAACAGTGCCATCAAGAGGTGTTGCACCTTTTTCATTGTTACCTGCATAATCAAGGTGAATAGTCTCGTTAAATTTATATCTGTTTGAATCACCTGCAGTATGATCGCCCCAGAATTCACTGCTGGTTCCTTTGTATTGAGGGCAATCTGAGAAAGTAACATTTTCAATTGTTACATTTTTGCTGGCACTGGCATTAATAACATGGTCCGTACATCCTTTAATTGTAAGATCGTGAATATAAATATCCGAAGCGTGCTGAAAAACAAATGCTCCTGTCAGGTAATATGCTGACGAATTCGCATTCCATGTACCGCCTTTAATCTCAACATTGCTTATACGTGTATATCCGCCGTGATCGTTTCCGTCAGTATGGCAGCCCACAATCATACCGGTCAAATCCGAATGGTTGGTACGAATTATCGTGGCATTTGAATCAACTACTAATGTTGTATTTGAATAAATGGGTAACTGCTTACTGATATAATATGTGCCCGCGGGAATTCTGACTTCAATGTCTGTTGTGGCTGACTTGGCCTCAGCCAACGCATTTTTAATAGCCTCCCAGTCATCACCTTCATCGTTTCCGTTAGCGCCGTATGAAGTAACGTTATAAACATATCCGCCATTCATAGGATTGATTTCGAAGACTTCTTCTTCAGGCTCTTCGATTATTTCAACGGGCTCTTCAGTAATAATATCTTCAGATTCTTCCAAATCTGCTTTTATATCAGACTCGTTTTCATCAGAAGTTTCATCTTCTGCAATGATATCATCAGTTTCGACAATATCGGCATCTTCTTCAAACGATTCCTCATCGATATCCTCGACATTTTCAATTACATCGGCTTCATCGATTACGTCTTCAACATCGACTATACTCTCGTCATCGATAACGTCTTCAGTATCTTCGAGAATAACATCGTCGTATGTAATTAAATCCGATTCGGAAGTTTCAATTACTACGTCGTTTTCTCCAAGCACATCTGTGCCTTCTGCATTTACATTAAGTGAATAGGTACTCAAAAAAGTAACCAGAAAACTTAATGTAAAAGCAACCCATCTTTTTCTGAATGCTTTCATCTTTTTCATAAGCACTGCCCCCCTAAATTACTTATTGTTGTAATGGTTTATAATTGATGCACCGCGATATCCGGTGATCCTTAAAAGAAATATCTTTTTTGTTTTCCACATTTTTTTATACAAAAAATCTACTCTTTTTAATATTTCGTCCATTTCTTTCATAGATTTAACCATCTGTTTCTTATCTTTTGAATATAATCGAATCAGATAATCCATAAAAATTCTGTATGTATATTCCATTTTGGCTATGACATGTATATTTTCTTTTTTCTCGCCCGGCAAATCCGAATAATAATCAACGGTCTCTTTCCATACTTTTAACAAATCCGGATAATGCTTAAAGAGTGAATTCTCATCCATGCTCTGTCCGTCGCGTCCCAGTCTGTAATGATATAATACTCCTTCATCAAACGACATCGTCTCGACAAAAGGAATCGCATGCATAACTACCAGATTGTCGGTATACAAAGTATTAGTTGGAATTTCTTTATGATTTGCTTTAACAATATCCGTTTTAATGCATGCATCCCAGAGCGGAAAATAAAATTCTTTTACTTCACTCTGCTTTAAAGTTTTTCCTGCATATTCCGCCCAATCAGGCTTATTCTCTCTGGTATGGCCGTCCGCATAACAGTAAACATGATCGGTAACATACAAATCTACATCTGTTTCGGATAATCGGGTGATAAGCTTTTCGAGGACTTTGGAATCAACATAATCATCGGCATCCACTTCTTTAAAATACTTTCCTGTGGCCAGATCGACCGACATGTTGATATTTGAGCCCCATCCGCCGTTTTCTTTATTTATTGTTTTAAAAGTATCCGGATATTTGGTTGAGTATTCGTTTGCAATCTCCTCGGTTCTGTCTTTTGAACCGTCATTCATTATAAGGACTTCCAATTTATCCATTTGCGGAACAATAAATGAATCCAGACAGTCCGCTAAATAGTTTTCCATATTATAGGCGCAAACAACTATAGTCAAAACTTTCACTTATCGGAAACCTCTTTTTTCCTGTATATATTTTGAATTACGTTTTTGTCTTTTCGAACCGTTGTTTCTTCACTTTCATTACTCATTGAAAAAACAAGTAACGGGAAAGGCGTATACATAAGATTCATAAGTCTCGGCTCAGTCATGGCAAATATCAAAAGAAAACATACAATCGAAACTATATAATAATCTTTCGACAAAATTCCCCGATAAATAATAACCGTATAAACAAACAGTGCCAATATCAGGAATAATAATCCATATTCAATCGCTATCTGCAGGTAAGAACAGTCAATATAATTGTATTCGCCTATGGATTTTCTGGCGGTAAAACCAACCCATTTCATCGGCTGGCCAAGGAGGGTAATTCCGTACTCAAGTATTCCGTTGTGTCCCAGTTTAAGCCTTCCGTGCGTAAATGAATCCGCATTAATCCAGAATTTATTTGAACCGTTATATAACCATTGCGCCACAATCGAAAAGCCGGCAGCAAGTACAGGCATCAGCATCGCAATAATCCGAAAAGGTTTTCTTCGTAACGCCAAAAACTTATTCGTTTCAATCTTTACAATGGCAAAATATGCAATGAAAGCGATTGAAAGATAAAATGTCATTGACGCATCAGTCATTACGTAAAACCAGAATGATACGGCAGCCATCAATGCCAGTTCAATAAGTTTTATTTTTTCTCCTCTTAAGTAAATATACTGAAGTGACCAGTGGAGAAAAAGAATTGCTCCGGTTGTCGTCCATGTAAAGCCAAGACCGTGTCGGTTTCTCCCGCCGTCTAAAAAGATACGGTCTTCAATTATGCCAAGCTGGCTTAAACCGACGGTGGCAAATAGTAAAATGCCCTGGCAGATACAACATGTTTTGATAATCGTTTTGCTTTTGCAAAGAGAAGCTCCGAAAAACAGGAAGATATACAAAAACATCGTATCATTGCCGGATGACAGATATTCTACTGCAAGAAAAGCTGCCACCAGAGAGAAAGCTACAATTATGTTTCTCTTAAGCATCTTTCCGAAAGATGCGATAATGCAAATAATAAAAGCCAAATATTTGGAATAATTTAATATACGACCTACAATGGTGATTCCTGCCTCTTCCATCTTGGCAACCTCAATATTGCTGTATAAAGAGATGGAAATTAAAAACACCACGTAGCCAACAACAAACAGAACAGTGCTCCATTCGTATATTGATTTGGCTTCGGATTTATTATTAAAAACTTCCTTCATATTTTTTCTTTAAAAATTTAGCCTCAAGGAAAGCCGATCCTTTTTTCATCCAATTGGTCTTTTCCATGTGGATATAATTCAATTCCATTATCTCAGATTTTTTAATTCGGCCGATTTCAACCATATAATCCAGCCAGACATTAAACATTATTTCTGAAACACGACCGTAAAATCTCGCCTGATAATCCGAAAGACCTCTTGCATCGACTCTTTTGTTTAATTCAAAGAGAATCGGGAACAGCCACTCACAATACTCATTAAACAAATCGTATTGCATAATCATCATATTAAACATATATCCGTAGTATCTTTTACGAATACGTCTGTAACTAAGCCAAAATTCCGGATACATCTCAATTAATATTTTTTCCGCTTCATCCAACTGATTGGAATAATGCGTATGGGCATAGTGAGAATAAAGAGTTTCAATATAATATTTTCTTTTGGCAGGCACAAACACCTTAATCTCAGGAATGAATTTGTTGATCTGTTCGCCCGTTAAAACGCTCTCGAACATATCATCGGACGGTTTAATCTTTGCACTGAAATGTCGCCTGTAATGAGCCAGTCCGATATAATCGGCCTTTGCATTTTTCCATGCCCAGTAAAGGCCCGTCAATTCACAAAACCCGGGATTGAGATATGAAATATTGTCTCCCGTGTTATCCTTTATAAAGCCCAAATCCAACGGGTTGCCGTTAGCATCCGTTTTTCCTTCCGCACCAACATGAAGCGGAATATATATTTCGTCATCAGGCATTCTGTATTTTTTATGTGTAGCTATAAAAATCTTAACAGTCACTTTAACTGTCCCGCCATTCTGTTTTAATTATTTTATACAATAGCAACTACGCCATTGATATCGATACCACACATTGAGCACACTTCAAGTTCACGCTCAAGTTCTATGTGTTTAATTTTACCGAGTTGAACAACTATTATTGCCGACTGATATTCCTTGCAGCTTTCCTGAGCCGCAGCATCCAAATGCAAATACTGGAATTTGGGAATATCTGATGCAATATCATTCACAATCGGAAGGTTTGATTCGTTATTTTTATCATATAAAAGAACGAATTTCCCTTCATGAGAACGAAGTACTTCTTTGGCATATTTCTTCGAGTCAAAACGATATCTTAACTGTCTGAAAAAGCCATGTTTGATATTCTCGTCATTTTTGCTTTCCTTCTTGTCTATCAGGGCAATAAGAGGAAGATCAAACAGTATTTTTAACTCTTCAACACTCTTTACATATCCGTTAAACATATATATGTATGAAAAGATTCCGCCCATCAAAACGACACCGATTATAAATCCGACTGCCATTTTCTTTATGAGTTTTTTCTTGTTGAGAGAAATACTTTCATTCAAATAATTCTTTTTATAATATAATTTTTCAGCATCCGATAAAGTCGCTTCGGCTTCCTGTCTGTCCAAATCGGCCTGTTCAAGCGCTTCTTTAAACTTGTTTTGGGTGGAGACTAAGTAATTCTGTCCTTCTCCGAAGTGATGGGTCCAAATGTCTGTTTTTTCCCATTTCGCGCCTTTTTCTCTGCTGATATACTTATTGGCCACTTCAGATACCATTTCATCAGCTATGGCAATTATCTTTTCTCCGTCTTCTTCATTGCCTGTTTTCACATCATAATAAAACAATGAATAATCATCTATATCCGTTTTCCAGGCGCCTGCCAAAAAGCCTAAGCTTACTGTATCTAAGCGGGTTCCGCTTTTTTCGGCTAATTCTTCCCTGAAATCATCATTGTTTATGTCGTCTATAATCATCTCGTAAATAGGAGATCCCAATGAAACACCGGAAAGCTTATAAGTTGCCCTTGAAAAGTAATAATCTTTGCAATCAAACTCCAGAATTCCTGAGTTTTCCTGTGACTCAACATAATCATCATATATTTCTCTTACAGCATACACTTCTTCAATTTTTGCTATTGAAGATTTCGAAACATCATCGATTTTGTCATGCTCAAGATAATATTTTAAACCCAAAAGCGATGCTATGAGTATTCCCAGAACAAGTATAAAAATAATTCGCTCCAACAGATAAAAAAACAAATCTCTGATACTTACCTTTTTCACAGTTTTTCCTCTCTTAAAGTCAAAAGATTATTCCGAATAATTAAAGAAGATTTCTTCATACCTGTCGGAAATGCTTTCCCAACTGTAATACTCTTTAATTCGTTCGCCGGCTTTCCTGCCCATTTCTTTTACTTCCTCTAAATCCATTTTATCAACTTTATTAATCAGATTAGCCAAATTGTAATCTTCTTTGGTCCAATAAAACGCAGTGTCTTCAGCAACTTCTCTGTTAAATCCCACATCAAACAGAAGATTGAGAGTCTCACTTCCCATAGACTCAAGAAGACTTGGATTTGTTCCGCCTACCGAATGACCGTGAAGATAAGCATATGCTTTTTCTCTTATCTTCATCAGTAATTCCTGATCGTAAACCGTTCCGACAAATCTGACTCTTCCGTCTTTGATGAAATGCAAATCGTTTTCGAGTTTTTCAAGAATGTCGCTGTCAATATTGGTTACTATTGCAAACTTCTTCTTGGACTCACTTCTTAAAAACTCTTTTATCATGGTTTCATAATTGTTCTCGGGAACAAATCTTCCTACCACAAGATAATACTCTCCGGGTTTTAAGCCTCTTTGTGCGAGCCATTCCGTATATTGGGGGTCGTCGTCTTTCAAAATGCTCTTTCGAAGTTTGGCTCCGTATGCAATGAATGTAGTCTTGGGATTGCTTCTCTTTAATCCTTTTTTGTCGTATTGATCATGAACATACTTCTCAATATTCTTGGAATCACATATGACAAAGTCGGAATACTTTATCATCATTCTTTCCGACCATTTCCAGTATAATCGAACCGGTGCTTTCCACTTGGCTCTCTTCCATTCATGGCCATCGGGATTGATATACAGTCTGGCTCCGAATTTATGTAATTTTTTATAATACTTTCGAATTATAATTCCTATACGACAGGCCAGAATATAAACAATCGCATTCTCTATTTTTTCTTTTTCAATAATCTCACAGCATTTTTCAAGCGCCTTTACATCGTAATAAATCGCCTGTTCCGCACCCATTCTCTCGGGAATCTTAATCTTAAAACAATGAGCATTATGATAAATGAATTCCTCATCGTTAATCTTTGTTGCCCCAACCAGTTTACTCTCGTCTCTTGAACCGCTTCCGTTGGCTTTACAGGCAACATGGTATTTTATTTTTTCATTGTTTTGATGATATTCTGTTAATTTATCTACAAATGTTTCGTATCCGCCGTAGGCTCCGAAACTTTTTGAGCCGACTATGAATACGTGTTGAACCTTACTCATCTGTTGCTAAATCTCCACCAGTCCTAAATCTTTTATGTTTAGTTTTTCGCAAAACTGTTTATACTTCTCAACCTCAATATAGGTGTTCTTTTTTCTCTTAACCAATGCCAGACAGGCTTCCGATTCCAAAACCGAATTGTAATCATTATCGGACACCTGAATCAGTTTAACTTTTGAATCTATGCCTTTTTCGGTAAACAGATTAATTATTTCTTTTCCTTCCGAAGCGTTACGCATATCGAATACGGCCAGACAGTTAACTGCATTTTTATCAAGCACGGCTTTAAGTTTATCAATATCTTCCAGATTGCTAAAATTCCAAAGGCAGATACCGGAATAGTCGATATATCTGATGTCTCTGATTTTTGCTCCGAAAACGGCCAGACATACAAATACTGTGAACGAAAGGAATAATCCTCCTATTATGCCCGCAACAGTATAAATCACCAGAGTTTTCGCAAGACTTCTGACACTCTTTGTACCACCGTCCACACCGTTTTTAATCTTGTATTTTTTAACTGCACTCTTGTATTCTTCCAACGCATTGGTTTGGTCAACAACCGCGTTTTCATACGTTCTTAAAGCATTGGTGTTTCCTATCTGCTTGTCTGTGAAAGCCGGATCAATTCGGGTGTATGATGAATTGTCTACAAGCTTTAAAGTGAAGCTTCCCTGAGCGGCCGCAATATCCGCTTTTTTATTCTCTATACGCTTCATGATAATGGACATTATTTCATTCGCCTGGTCGGGATCGTAATGGGACAATACTATATTAAGCGAATTGCCCTGACCGCCAATCTGAAGAACATCCATCCATGCTTCAACGTTAAGATCCTTGTTCTCTTCTTCCAGTTCCTCTCTCATTCCGCCGTAAATGAGGTAAGAAAGATAGGACTGAATGATATCATTGGCATTTTCTGTATCGGTAATGGCGTAGGAGCAGTTGACCGTATAAATATTCTCCGAGTCTATTTTCATTAGAATCGAATTGTCCATATAAGCCTTTTTCTCATCGCGCTGTTTGATTGCCATTTCGAGTGCAGACTCGTAAGACTTGAGAGCCTCCTCATAAGAGCGGATTGCTTCTATTTCTTCACTGTCTCCGGTATAGTTTTCCGAAGTCAAAGCGTTGTTGATTTCTTCAGCTTCTCTGACATCTCTTTTATGAGAAACAAAACCTGCTGCCGCTCCGAGAATTGTACATAAAACCAATATCACCAATGTGATCGGCAGGTTCTTAATCATATCTTTAAGTATTGAGGCTATATTGTATCTTCGATTTATCATTCAGTTTGATTCCTTTCGGTATTGCAGTTGCTACTAAACATAAAATAAAAGGATTGTAACTGATATCAAGCAAATGATGCGATATCATGCAGTTAAGACTTACCAGGGCAATTGCATACATAAGATATATATCGTTGCCCTGATTGATACATGCAAGTATATGTGCGAATACTATTACGGCAAGGATTACAATTCCGTAGCAAAGCATCACATATACAAATGAGCAGTCCGGGAAATTATATTCATCTTTGGACGGTACCACCTCTGTTCCGCCGTTTCCGACAAATTCAAGGCTTTTTCCGAAAAGACTTAATCCGCTTTGATTAATGGCCTTTTGTCCGAACATTAATCTGTTGGTAATAATATTATCCAGGGTGTTCAGAAAACCATTGTCTTCGGAATATGCAAAAGTCATTACAAACATTATTGCCACGCCCAAAGGCATGGATAACGGTCCGACTATTTTCCACATTACCTGCCAAATGCGTCTGAATTTCTTACCAAAGAATTCCTTTTGCGTCAGGTTGCCTACGGCAAATATGAGAATCATCGCGAGCATGCATATGAAATCAAGTTTTCCCTTGGTTGCCATAAACACCAGCGCGGCAAACAGAGTGAAATATAAATATTCCAATATTCTCAATTTCTTATTTCGCAAATAAAAGTAAGCGAGGAACAAGAAAAACATATGTGACGAATAGTCTGTACAATGAAGAATTCCGAATGAATTTCTGTAAGATTCCGTATTTTCCTGCCAATACCTCAGATTATCTATAACACCTAGTAATGAGCATATTGTCGCAAATAAAACTATACTTCCTACAACCGTAATGTAGATCTGAATGATTTTCTTGAAATCGACTCCCCTTGCACCAATGATTAACAGCAGAATCGTAAAAGGTATATTGTATCCGGATTTAACCGTCTGAAGTCCGATTAATGCGGTTACTACGCTGTATGCAACTATTTCGTTAAGAGAATACGAATCATAAAATACAACTTTGATTCCTATTGCCAGTACAAACAGCAAAAGAGCCACTTTATTGAGAATCGGAACGGAGGGGAACATGGTGCTCGCCCACCCGGCTATTACCAATCGATCAATAAAGGCTATAAAGAACAGCATTTCTGCTGTGATACGCTCTTTAATTCTGTCTTTGCTCAACGAAATTATCATCCGTTTATTATACCATAATTAAGCGCTTTTCTCAATACTTATCAGATATTGTCTCATTTGACAACCTGGCTGTTCTTAAGCGTATACGACTTACCGCCGATGTTAACTTTGCCGTTAACTCCCCACTCAAGAACTCCTCTCTGAATATAGTAGTCTGTTCCGTTGTAAGAACACAGTCCCGTATATTTCCAGTCAAGCGTACTGTTATTGACGTAATACCACGTGCCATTGTATTGAACTAACGTCTTTACGCCCCATTTAAGCACACCTTTCTGAACATAATACCAGTTCTTGTTCGCGGGGTTTTGAGCCAGTCCCGTATAATTCCAGTCGAGCGTACTGTTATTAACGTAATACCATGTGCCGTTGTATTCAACCACTGCATTTACGCCCCATTTAAGTACACCTTTTTGGACATAATACCAGTTCTTGTTGGCAGTATTTTGAACCAGTCCCGTGTAGTTTTTCCTGAGTGCACTGTTCTTTAAGTAGTACCATGTTCCGTTAATATTCGTAAGGCCGTCCACTCCCCACTTAATGGAACCGTTTTGGATATAATAATCCGTTCCGTTATAAGAGAAAATTCCGGTAAATTTCCAGTCAACGGTACTGTTGTTCACGTAATACCACGTGCCATTGTATTGAACCAGGGTTCTTACGCCCCATTTGAGTTCACCTTTTTGAACGTAATACCAGCTGCCGTTAAAGTTTACGAGGCTGGTATAATCCTTTCTGACAGCGCTGTTTTTTAGATAGTACCAGGTGCCGCCAACGTTCGTGAGGCCGTTGACTCCCCACTTAATAGCACCCTTTTGGACATAATAATCTGTTCCGTTGTAAGAGCAAATACCTGTATATTTCCAGTCAACTGTACTGTTATTTACGTAATACCATGTGCCGTTGTATTGAACTAACGTTCTTACACCCCATTTAAGTTCACCCTTTTGTACGTAATACCAGTTGCCGCTGTAATTGACCAGACCGGTGTAATTCTTTTCAAGAGTACTGTTTTTAAGGTAATACCACGTACCGTTTATATTTGTCAGGCCGTTTACACCCCAGATGATTATTCCTTTTTGAACATAATAATAATTTCCGTCGGTATGCTTAACCAATCCTGTATAGTCAGACTGTAAAACACCCTTCTTTACGTAATACCAGATTCCGTTTGAATGTTTTACGAGACCGTCTTCATTACTGAATCCGTTATCTACCACTATTGTCAGGGTTTTGGATTTTTCGGTGTTGCTGCCGTCAAAATCTTTTACGCTGAATTTTACTTCATATGTTCCCTCGGAAGGAAATGTAATATTAAAGGCGTGATTATCAACATACTGAGGATTATAAGAACTGCCAAGGATGCTTTTTCCGTCCTTGTTTGCATAATCAAGTCTGAATTTACATTTATCCGATCCGCCGTCTCTCACGAGAATAAACTGCGTCGATACACCGACATTTACACTCGCAGGGAAACTGACGGTAAAATCTTTTAACGCGGGAGAAACCGAATTATATAAAGTCAGTTCATCCTTTGTAAAAGTATTGACTGTATATTCATCGTAATAATACGTGTAAGAGGTTCCGTTGCAGTTAAAAGTGTATCCTTCACTAACGCTTCCCGATACAGGACGCGCAAGGAACATTACGTCCGACCCCATTCTGTCGGTTTCACCCGGGTCGATGAAATAATTAATTCCGTCGCCCCAATGAAGGATGTTCCAAAAATGTCTGTCACGGTTTCTGTAACCCATCACCATGTAGCATTTAATTGAAGATTCGACGAATACGCTCTTCTCGCATAAGTATGCATAAGCTCTGCAATAACCCTGCTGGGATGTCCTGGTGTTGGAATCGCCGTCAAATACACTGATTAAAGACGAATCTGAAGAATTGGCATCAAAATCCGTCATGCTGCATATTTTATTCTTGTATAAAACTATCTTGCTGTAATCGCCGCACGATTTTCCTTCGTTAAGGATGCTGTTGATATTGGATATGGCATTTTTTACGGCCTTGGTTTTATTAATATCTACGTAATTGGATCCCTGGCCTTTATATGCCTGTGTCGGCTCAAAATTAAGAACAAATTCGCTGCCTTCAACCGACAATTTATATTCACCCGAAGACGATTGCCATAAGGAATAGCTAAATCCGCTAAAAGAAATTGAATTAACCCAGTATCCTTCAAAGGTGCAGTCATTTTCCAACGCATTGGAAACTGCCTCAGAATCAAACTTGGAAACCCCCGTTTTATCAAATAATGCATAAACCGCATTATAGTCTATCTGAATTCCTCCGTCGGTTGACGCAACAATTCGTGATACTCCGAGCTCCGAAGCAGTATAATGCTTTGTACTGATTCCCAAATCCGCGTAACTGATTCTTACTTGTGCTATGCACTCCTGCCCTTCGGCAACCTGTCCCATAAGCAGTTTGGCTCTGTCATAGATTACCCTGTTCATTCCGGACAATCTGTCCCCGCTCATGGAGCCTGCATTATAAACCGGTGTTTGTTCCCCGGTAACCGCTTTGTCAATATATGCATCAACGGCATCTTCCGTGTCATTTTGAGCAAAAACAAAGGACTGCTCATTAATCTGCGCAGTTGATGCTATGCTTATCTGATTCTCTGTTTGTTCTGCCGGTCCTGCGCTTAATTGATTTTCTGCTTGTTCTGCCGGTCCTGCGCTTATCTGACTCTCTGTTTTTTCTTCCGGTTGTTCTGCCGGTTCTTCTGTTGTCTGTTCATCAGACTGCTCTGCCGGCTCTTCTGTTGTTTGTGCATCAGTCCGGTCTGCCGGCTCTTCTGTTGTCTGTTCGTCAATTTGCTCAATCGAATCTTTTGATATCTGATTATTTATTTCATCGATTTGTTCATCTGTTTGAGGCTCATTTGAAGACTCTTGTTCTGCAATCACATCTTCACTGATTACAGTTTCGGGATCTTCTGTTAATACTTCCTCTTTTATGTCCTCAGATTCATCCGTTTCGGCCTCAATTTCCGCTGTTTCACTTACGGTAAACTCTTCTGTAAAAACATCTTCTCCTTCGGCACGAATTGAACCTGAAAATGATAATGATAAAATTCCCACTATCAGAAATGAAAATATCATTTTTTTATAAAGGCTTTTAAGCTTAAATCCGGTCTTGCGCATCATTGTCAGTCTCTTCACTTTCTCGCTTCCTTTGTATATGTCGAAATATTTTTCTTTTAAATCGTGATCGATTTCTTCGATCTCTTTTGTATTATTTTTATCCAGCTTTAGATAGGATGTGTATACGAACGAAATGGCATGATTAACCGAGAGTTCGAATAACGATCTCTTACTTTCATCAGGATTATTTTTGAGTAAATCATCGTACAAATCACAAAGATCCCACATCATACGAACAGAATCTTTGTAATGCTTCTTAATTCCTTCTGTACTGACGCTCTGTCCTTCGCACTGAAGATAATATCTGTAAACAGGTTTGTCGAAAAAGGCTATTGTTTCGGCTTTTACAAAGGGATAGAGAACATATTCCATATCCGTGTAAAAGCAATGTTCGGGAATGTCTCTCCCCAATTCATTCCATACGCCGGTTTTGAATGCTATCCCATGCATCCAGAGTCTGTTGTCAAACTTAACATCCGAGATTTTTAAAACACCGTCGCTGTTATACTGCTTATAATCATCTACCGTTTCGCTCACCGAATCTTTTACGTATTCTTTTACGTGAGGACATACTATTATGTCTGCATCGTTCGAATCAAGATATTCTACGAAATCGCGCAGATTCTCCGTAATATATTTATCTCCGCCGTCAAGCTGCTTAAAATACTTTCCCCGGGCAGCCTTTACCGAAGTATTAATCGTTGAACCGTAACCGCCGTTTTCTTTTTTTATTATCCTAAAAGAATCGGAATACTTTTCTTCAAATTCTTTGGCTAAATCAAACGTATTATCCGAAGATCCGTCATCAACGACTATTACTTCAATCTTTTGCATGGTTTCCTCGTCGGCGACAAGAGATTGAAGGGTATCTTTAATTGTCTCTGACACATTATATGCCGCAACCGAAACGGTTAATAATTTTTCCATGGCAGTCCTTTGTAACAATTCTATTCTGAGAGTATACCGGAATAAAAATCTTCCAGTTTTTTGGCTTCTTTGGTAATATCGTATCCTTTATCCGCAAGCGTTTTTGTTTCATCTTTTCTTGATGTTTCGGCGTTGAGGGTTTTGCCTGCCCATTCCTTCGGATCATCCAAAGTTAAACATTCAACATTATCGGTAATAACAGTATCCTTCGATACTTCATCCGTATCCGACATGATGCATTTAAGGCCGTTGCACTGTGCTTCAATCATAACCACACTGAGCCCCTCGTGAATGGACGGGAACAGGAAAATATCCATTGCATTAAGTAATCTCGAAGTATCCTTCGTCTCACCATAAAAGATCACTCTGTCCGCAATATTATATGCTTTAACTTTTTCTTCGATTTCTTCTTTTAAGGGGCCGTCTCCCACAAGCAAAAGTTTTGAAGTATTATCCGTTTCGCTTATTTCTTTGAATACATCTATCAAGAATGCGTGATTCTTCTGGGGTTTAAAACGGCCTATATGTCCGATAAGAAGTTCATCGTCTTTTATCCCCAATTCTTTTCTTACTTCATCTCTGATTGCCTGATTAAATTTGAATTTCCCGGTATCTATTGCATTGTTTAAAATATATACTTTTTTATTGTCGATATTTTCCCTGCCAAAAAGCCATTCACCCGCCTCTTTAGAGCAGGCCATGTAATGTGTTGCTTCTCTTCGAATGTTCTTTCTGCACTTCTCAAGATAAGCATAATGAATTCTGTTTTTAATGCCTTTGTTGGCAAGCTGATGTCCTGTATTGTGGGAATGTGCGATTCTTACTTTTACACCCGCTGTTTGGGCGAGCGAAAGAAAGTACGATCCTATTGCATCAACATGCGTGTGAACAATGTCATACTTTTCGCTTTTAAGAATTTCGAGATATTCCTGTTTGTTCTTTTTGGAATCCACTCTTCTCGGAGTGATGCAGAAAACTTTAGAACCCTTCTTAATCAGATAACGGCAAATATCATTTTCCTCCAATTCGCTTTTGGGCGCATTAAGAAGAAAATCAATTTGATATCTTTCTCTGTCTATGTGATTGTAATAGTTTAATATGACACTCTCCGTTCCGGCATGATGAAGCGTGTCATTTAGTACATATAATATTCTCATAAAATAATCGAACTAAAAACATCCATATATTTTTCTGTTATTTCTTTTAGGTTATATTCGGGAAATGAACAGATTTTTTTCTCTTTGGTCTGAGCCTCTTTTATTCTCTTAATCCAGTCGTTTACATCCCGCGGATCGTCCACGTAGGTGGCTTTCTTTTGAGTAACTTCCTCAAGGCATGTGCATTTGGTAGTTACTACCCTCGCACCCTTCATCATGGCTTCAACAGGTGGCATTCCGAAGCCTTCGAATGTGCTCGGGAAAAGGAAAAGATTGCAATTCTCATACAGAGCGTCTCTGTCCTCGTTGCTTACAAATCCTGTATCAACAATTAAATCTTCAACGCCCGCTTCTTTAACCTTTAAGTTGAATTCATCCTTCTTTCCGCCGACACCGCTGACTACAAGTTTATAATCGCGTAAATCCGGCTCGTTTTCTTTTATTTCTTTTATGACATTTATTAATGTTTCAAGGTTCTTGTGCGGGAGCATGGAACTCACCGTGTAGAAATATTTATCTTTTTCGATGTTGTATTTTGCTTTGATATTCTCAAACAAATCGTTATCGCTATTTACAGGCTTTTTTGCGGAAAGAAGAATCGGATCATACACAACGACGCATTTTTCTTTTGCGGATGGATAATTCTTGATAATATCTTCCTTGCAAAACTCTGAAATTGTAATTACTTTTCTGCTTTCGGCGCATGCTTTCTTCCATGATTTTTTGGCAAAGAAGCGTTTTGATGTGGAGAAGTATTCCGGAAAGTGCAGCGCCTGAAGATCATGTATAACGGTAATGTAAGGTATTCCTCCCTTTTCTTCCTGCAGGCTGTTGGGCTTGGAGTACACCGGAATCAGCATGATTTCAACTTTGAGTTTCCTTGCAAGCTTATCAAGATTTGCGTTTTCCCATGCGATTCTTCTGACTCTTTTCATGCTGTCGACATCACATATCTGAATTCGCATATTGGGATATTCTTTATAGCATTCGAATGTTTCTGCAACATCCCTGCCCGCAAACAATAAGTATTCATTTTTATCATCATACATTCCGAATCCGTTCAGAAGATTTCTGATTACCGATTCGGTTCCTCCGCATATGTTCGGTCGAACCCACAGGAGGTCAATTCCTATTATCATTTTCTGAATCAATCCTTTTATCTGTAAACCATCATATCCCTTTATATATTATATATATAAATTATAAAAGGCGCTACCTGAGATTATATAAAAAGTGCGTAAAACATTAATAAACCCGTCGGATTATGACGGGTTTATTAATGTTTATATCTTTTATGATATTAATTTAGAATTACTTCACAACGGCACTGTTCTTTAAGGTATACGTTTTGCCGTTAATCTTAACCTTTCCGTTTACACCCCATTTAAGTTGGCCTCTTTGGATGTAATACTGAGTTCCGTTGTATTCGCACAAGCCTGTATAGCTCCAGTCAAGCGTGCTGTTATTTACATAGTACCAATTGCCGTTATGCTGTACCAATGTTCTGACGCCCCACTTTAAGGTGCCTTTCTGAACATAATACCAGTTCTCGTTGGCTAAATTCTGTACAAGTCCCGTGTAATTCCAATCTAATGTACTGTTATTTACGTAGTACCATGTACCCTGATACTGTACTACTGTTTTAACGCCCCAGATAAGCTTGCCTTTCTGGACATAATACCAGTTCTTGTTGGCTGCATTCTGTACAAGTCCGGTGTAGTTTTTCTGAACGGCGCTGTTCTTTAAGTAGTACCAGGTACCTGCAACATTTGTGAGGCCGTCTACACCCCACTTAAGAGTACCGTTCTGAATATAATAATCTGTACCGTTATATGTACATATGCCTGTGAACTTCCAGTCTAATGTGCTGTTGCTTACGTAATACCATGTACCCTGATACTGTACCAATGTCTTAACGCCCCATTTAAGTTCGCCCTTTTGTACATAATACCAGTTCTTATTGGCTGCATTCTGAGCAAGTCCGGTGTAGTCTTTCTGAAGAGCGCTGTTTTTAACGTAATACCATTTGCCTCCGGCATTTACAAGGCCGTTAACGCCCCATTTAAGAGTACCGTTCTGAATATAATAATCTGTTTTGTTATATGTACAGAAGCCTGTGAACTTCCAGTCTAATGTGCTGTTGCTTACGTAATACCATGTACCTTCATACTGTACTAATGTTTTAACGCCCCATTTAAGTTCGCCTTTTTGTACGTAATACCAGTTCTTATTGGATGTATTTTGAACAAGTCCGGTGTAGTTCTTCTGAAGGATGCTGTTTTTAAGGTAATACCATGTACCGTTTACGTTTGTAAGACCGTTAACGCCCTGGACCAGCTTACCTTTCTGAACATAATAGGAATCACCGTTCTGCGCTAACAAACCTGTAAAGTTGGACTGAATCACACCATCCTTAAGATAGTAATACTCTCCGTCAAGACGGGAAACCAGGCCGTTTTCGGATGTAGCCGCTACAGTTATGATCTTAGCTACTTCGACATTGTTGTCGCCTGTGTCTTTTATGGTGAATCTTATCTCATAGTTTCCTTCTGAAGGGAATGTAATGTTAAATGACTGTGAATCCACAAACTGTGCAGCGTAGGATTCGCCGAGTATGTTCTTTCCGTCTTTCTTTACGTAATCAAGTCTGTATTTGCATTTGTCGGTTCCACCTTCGCGAACCAAAATAAACTGATTAGCGGAGCCCGTAGGCAAATATGCGGGATAGTTTACGCTAAAGCCTTTTAATGTGGATTTTACGGCCTGAGTAAGCGTAAGTTCTTCGTCCTTATAGTCTTTTAAGGTGTATTCGTCATAAGTGTATGTGAATAACTCGCCGTTACATTCAAATATGTATCCGTTGCTGACTGTTCCGGAAATAGGAAGCGCAAGGAAAAGCTTATCTGAGCTCTTCTTGTCGCACTCTGCCAAATCCACCATATATTTTCTGCCGTCAGCAAGACGAACTATACTCCAGTAGTATGTGTAAGCTCCTCTCTTGCCGGAAGCCGGATAACATTTGACGGAAGAGCTGTTGAAAACTGTTTTTTCGCAAAGATACTCAAATGCTCTGCAATATCCCTTTTGAGAGGTATTTGTCTTGGAATTACCGTCAAATACACTTACAATGTCATTTTTATTGCTTGAACTGTTGTCTAAATCTGTCGATGAAATAATCTTGTTCTTATAATAAACAAACTTTTCGTAATCGCTTAAAGATTTAGCATCTTCAATAATCTTATTAACATTGGTAATGGTCGAGCCTACAGCTTTGGTTTTGGCCGGATCTACTGTAAAATTCTCGGTTCCTTTATAATCACTTGTGGGCTCAAATGAATATACCAATTCTTCTCCGTCGATGGAAAGCATGAATTCTCCGGAGGAATTTCTCCATAATGAATATCCAAACGATCCGGGCGAAATAGTATTTATCCAATAGCTTTCATATGCATTATCGCGCTCTAACGCATTGCAAATGGCCATCGAATCGTACTTATCTACTCCGGTCTTGGCATATAATGCCTGAATTGCCGCATAATTCACGGTAATGTTGCCGTTTGAAGATACTGCTATGTAAGTTACTCCCAAATCAGAAGCCGTATAATGCTTTGTGTCAACTCCCAGATCCTTAAAGCTGAATGTCAGCTTCGTATTAACTTCCTGACCTGCCGCAACACGTCCTATTAACAGTTTTGCCTTGTTGTAGATTGTTTTATTCATGCCCGTGAGTCTGTCGCCGCTCATTGACGAAGCATATACGGGTGTTTGCTGCTTGTCTATTTCGCTGTCTATATATGAAGCCAATAAAGCATCTTTGTCTGTCTGATTGAATTCATATATTTGTGCATCCGGACTGAAATGCATTTCAATCGGATCAAATTCTTCTTCGATTTCAGCTTCTTCAACTTCTTCAGCTTCTTCTGCAACCTCTGCTTCAATTTCGTCTTCTGTTATTTCGGCTTCAATTGCAGTTTCTGCTGTTTCCTCATCAGCGGGGGAAACTATTTCTTCAATTGTTTCGTCGGCTGCAATTTCTTCTGTTTCGTCTGAAGTATCATCTGCGATAATATCCGCATCTTCTGTTGTTTCCGAATCATCATCAGCGATTACTTCAGTTTCATCCTCAATCACAGGATTTTCGTCATTTTGATCGATTACTTCGGCAACAATTTCTTCCGAATCATCGTTCAAATCCTCGATAATCTGATTTTCTGTTTCATCAATATCTGTTTCGTCAAATATCAATATCTCTTCTTCATTGCCATCAATGCTTTCTTCGAAGGAAGGAGCATCATATATCGAATTATCAATATAATCGTTCCCTTCTGCATGAACATTAATGCCCAGCGACATTGTCGCCGTAGTCAATGCTAAAAAGGTTCCAAGTATCCTTTTCCTTAATTTTCTCATTCTAGCCTCCATTATTTCTTCCTTAAAAATAGCCGTTCCGGTCAAGAACGGTCATCTTTGCTATTTTTTTGTCAATTTATTATAACACATACAAATACATGATTCAACAAAACAAACCATTTATATTGTGTTTTTATTTGGTTTTTATACTTGATATTGTATTTTTTGACTGTACAAATGCATCATAAAAGCGCCCTTTTAAAGGCGCTTCTAAACATTTTTCTAACTTAAAATAAACTTTGCTATCTCAATTCCCACGCATTCAAACCACGACCATATGCCGTAGCCGTTATCCCTGTAAGCTTTGTAACGGTCCTTACAGCGTTTTTTGCACTGCTTGAAACTCTTTTGATTGCTGGTGCCGCCCGTTATAAAATTGGCGAGTGTAACATTTTTTATGGTTATGCGGGCATTCTTTTTTCTGGCTCGTAAAAAGAACTCAAAATCATCATGAATTCCCTCGCACTTGTAGGCACCAATCTCGTCGTAATACGCTTTTCTCACCACCATTGTCGGATGATTCCAGTGACGTGAGGTCGGAAGCTTGTCGTACTTACTCTTTTTGACGATGATCCGGCCGTTATCTTTTATCAAATTGATGTCACCGTAAAAGATATCATACGGCTTTTCTTCGTATGCTTTTACGGCCGTTTCTATCATTATAGGCTCATAAAAGTCTCCGGAGTTGATAAGTCCGACCAGCTCGCCCGTGGCTTTCGCAATGCCTTTGTTCATGGCATCATAAATTCCTTTGTCCGGCTCGGAAAAGATCTTAAAGTCGATACCTTTTTCGGCAAATGTATCTTTGTAAGACTCCGCTATCTCGACTGTTTTATCCTTGCTTGCGCCATCGATAATAAGATACTCAATATCCGTGAAAGTCTGATTCAAAACCGATTCAATTGTCTTTTTTATGACTGCCTCACTGTTGAAGCATATCGTAATTATGCTGACTCTTGACATTATTTTCCGATATTCTATAATAAAAATAAGAGGTGCTACCGGAGACGGTTGCCCTAATGGATTATTTAAAACTAATAAACCCGTCGGACTAGGACGGGTTTATTTTTTGTTTATTTCTTTAAGAAAAACAATGATAAATGTCGCAAATGCTATAAGCATAATCAACAATTGAATCAAATCAGAAAGAGTTATAAACATTAGCTTCACCCCCTTTCTCCTTTATGGATTGGAGAGTGAGAACCCTCCGAAAGGAGGGCAACCGCCTACCGTTTTGGTAACACCTGAATGTATGTTACCATACCGTATTTCTTTTGTAAATATTTAACAATGTATTTTATCTTTTATTGTAGTTTTGCACAATAATTAAATTCTTTGCTTTCTTCATTCTTCAGTTTGTTCTTCTGTAATCCTAATACTTTCCGTCAATGAATACACTCTGTAATTCTCTTTATATTCCGTCAATTCTTCCGCATAGGTCAAATTACCGAATGCTTTGTTAACAAGGCCTGTGAAGTGGCTTAAAAGCTTTAAAAGCCATGTCAGACCGCCCATGAGTGCTTTCTTTTTGCCGTGTGCTTCGGCTATCATTTTTACCATCTCTGACGTGTTGGAAAGTTCTTTGTTGGCAGGATGGAAAATTCCGCTTTCATCATTGTCGATCATCAGGCGGATGAATTCGCACAGGTTATCTATGTAAAGCATTGAACGCTCATTGGCAACTTTGGGAAATACCGGAAATTTCAGAGCAAATTTCCTCAATGAATTATAATTGCCCTTGCAGCCCGGTCCGTAAATCATCGGCGGTCTTAAAACAACGACCCTAAAATCATCGGCAATCAGCTTAAGAAGTCCTGTTTCCGCATTCAGTTTGCTCTCGCCGTAAAAGTTCTCGGGTTCGGGCTTTGTGTCTTTATTAATGATTTTTTCTTTTCCTATCGGAGAGCTGGCGCCGTAAACAATCGCAGAGCTCATAAAAATAAACTGCCCAACGCCTGCTGCCTTTGCTTTTTTTGCCGTTTCAATCGCAAGTTCGGTATTTACTTTTCTGTAAAGCTCTTTGCCTTCTTCACTGACTTTTCCGACATCAGCATGCGCTATGCCTGCCACATGAAAAACAACATCAAATCCTGCGAAATTCCAGGTATTTTCAGTTTCTTCTGCGTTTGCATTGCTTTCGGAAATGTTAGTATCATCACTGACAATCTTACCAGTCAGCGTATCCATCACACTAATCTGATATTCAGCGTGATTTTTATGGCTCTCTATATACTTTTTAAAAGAAGTACCGATGAAACTTTCGGCACCCGTTATAAGGATTTTTTTCATATTCTTCATTTACGAGCGTTTGAAACTTCTCTTGCTATTCGCGCGTAGTCCAAGGTTTCAGCCCGCGTAAACTACTTCACTTTACCGTCATCCTCAGCCGCCTTGTAGGTCGGGACTATCTCAGCGATTTTCTTTTTGACTTCTTCTATGTCGGGCTCGCCTTCTACGAAGGCCTTTAAGCTTTCAATCTGCGCCATAAATTCGTCCTCGTTGAAGTTGATGGGGTGGCCGATGTGGATGCGCTTGTTGCGGGTTTCGGTCAGGCCTTCCTCGTCCATTAGCATCTCTTCGAAGAGCTTTTCGCCGGGTCTTAAGCCGGTGAAGACTATCTCGATATCATCGCCCACACGAAGGCCGGAGAGCTTAATTAAGTTTTCAGCCAGATCAAGAATCTTGACGGGCTCGCCCATGTCGAGCACGAAGATTTCACCGCCCTTTGCATATGCGCCGGCCTGTAAAACCAGGGCAACGGCTTCGGGAATCGTCATAAAATATCTGATGATTTCAGGATGTGTAACGGTAACCGGTCCGCCTGCTTCAATCTGCTTTTTAAAGAGCGGAATAACCGAACCGTTCGATCCTAAAACATTACCGAATCGTACTGCCACAAACTCGGTCTCGGAACGCTCGTTGTAAGTCTGCACTATCATTTCGCAGATACGCTTGGTTGCGCCCATTACGTTGGTGGGGTTAACCGCCTTGTCCGTCGAAATAAGTACAAACTTTTTAACCTTCCATTTATCAGCCGCCTTAACGACTTTAAGAGTACCTAAAACGTTATTCTTGATAGCCTCGTTGGGGCTTTCTTCCATGAGCGGAACATGCTTGTGTGCAGCCGCATGGTAAACGATTTCAGGCTTGTATTCTTCAAAAATCTTATCCATTCTCAGCGTATTTCGAACGGACGCGATAAGTACCACAAGATTTAACTCGGGGAATTTACGCACCAACTCCTGCTGGATGTCGTAAGCATTGTTTTCGTAGATATCAACGATGATAAGCTGCTTGGGATTGTGGCCTGCGATCTGTCTGCAAAGTTCGGAGCCGATTGATCCGCCGCCGCCTGTAACCATGATGACTCTGCCTGATACATAGCCCATGATTTCATCGAGGTTGGTACTTACGGGTTCTCTTCCTAAAAGATCCTCAATCTGTACATCACGAAGTTTGGATACGTCGACATCAACTTCGCCGTTTATGAGCTGATACATACCGGGTAAGATACGCATCTTACAGCCTGTTTCCTTGCAGATATTTACTATTTCCTTTATCTCCGAAGGCTTAGCCGAAGGGATGGCGATAATAATCTCTGCGATATTGTATTCCGCAGCTGCCTGAACGATTACGTCACGACCGCCTACGATGGGAACGCCACGGAGTTTCTTGCCCCAGCAGCCCTGGCCGTCATCGATGATACAGCAGACCTTCATGGTGAGGTACTGAGTGGTGGTTATTTCTTTTATGATTTCATTTCCTGCACTGCCGGCGCCGATAACCATGCAGCGTGTAGGCTCTTTGCCGCCCTCGCGGATTCTTCTCTTCGCACGGAGAATTCGAAGCGCACGATAAGAAAACCTGATGACGGATGTAACAGCCAAAAGCGCAACCAGGTAAATCAAAGGATATGATCTGGGAATCGGTAATTTAAAAATGAATTTGCAGATAACCTGTCCGATGGTCGCCGTGGTTACGGCTGCGATGATTTTGATAAGTTCGGTGGCGGAAGCGTATCTCCAGACGGAGGTGTAAAGGTTCCACGCCAGGAAGCTGATCATCGTCACGACCAGGTTAATCGGAATGAACCAAATAGTTGATTTTAAAAAGTAATCAGGCAAATCCTTGAAGGAAAAATCATAACGAACATAAATAGCAAAAACCGTAACGACAAGAATGTTAATCATGTCCATTACGGCCAGCAGTATTATTCTTAGGATCATTTGCCTGCTTATATGCAGTTTAATCTTCGACATCTAAAGCCTCATAAAAGATTTTCTCGTCCTCAAGCCTCATGCAGGCAAGCTGACTCGATTTGTTTCGAAGCGCCATACCGCAGTCAATGTTGATGATGTGGTAGCCGTCGAGGAAGTTCTTGTCGTCAAGAACTATACCCCTGCCCTGTTCATCGACACTGTCAAGACGCTGCGTAAAGATATGTCCCAGAACGTAAATGTATTTTTTGTTCGGGAATATTTTTTCATTTAATTTCTTGGCAAAACCTGCATCGTAGATATTCTGCCAAACAGCCTGGAATACGTCTTTGTAGATAAGCTCGTTGTATTTGACTTCGTTGTCAAATCTCTTGCTAACCGCGTATGCGTGACAAAGATAGTATGTCTTCCTGCCAACTTTGACTTTTTTAGCCACGATTGCATTGTCAAGATATATAAGAATTTCCGCCTTTTTCTTGGCAGAGCATTTCTTAAAATCCTCGAAGGTCTGGCGACCGCCGTTGCACTCATCAAGCCACAAGTCGAGTTCTTCGGTGTCCTGTCTGCCTTCTTTTTCGCATTCCTCGACGTTTCTTAAGGCTTCCATCATAAGAAGCTCATGATTGCCGAGAAACATTTTTACATTATCCATCTTCATGATGGTCTTTAAAATCTTTATACCGTCCGGGCCTCTGTCTATAGCGTCCCCGAGTACGAAAAGCGTATCATCGTCGGAAAAATTAATCTGCTTTAACATGTTCATGAAAGCATCATATTGACCGTGAATGTCACTTAAAACGTATGTACTCATCTCTTTTCTATCCCCTTAAACTTCACAAATATCAGTCACATCAACCAGGATGACGGGCCTTATTCCCATGGGCACGTCAAGTCTCCAGTTTTTAAGCATTCCGGCCTGGATCGACTGACCGTCGCAGCTCTCACCGTAGGTGAAAGTTCCGTTATATTCGTTAACCGTTCCTCTGGTTCTAAGTCCGTAACCCATCGGAAGGCTTTCGTTTATTTTTTTGGCATCCGCAAACTGCGAGAAGTAGCACGGAGCCTGCTCTTCGAAAAGTTTGAGAGAATTGTTTGCTCTCACCTGGCCGTTTCTTTCGTCGTAGCCGTTGATCATTTCTTCAACGCTCGGCAGGAACACGCGGTCGTAAGTGGTTTTGTCCGTAAAAGTAGAAATAGGAGTTCTAATCTCTTTTATGATGATTCGCTCCTGCTCCTCCTTCGAAAATGCTTCCTGGAAGAAGTCACGATTTAACCACTCTCTGATGCCGCTTGATTCCCATACGATACCTGTACGAATCTTGCCGATTTCACGGTCGGTCATATCCATGTAGTCCCTGTCATCAAAGAGCTGATAATCAAGCACGTACTCGGACTGCAGAATCATTGTGTTGCCTTTCTGCTGTCTGATAACCCAAGGGATCTCGGTGTACTCAAAGTATCTGTATTTTCTGGAATCTTCCTTAATCTTGGCTCTGTTAACGTTTCTGTAATCCCTGCTCATAAGGGCTGAGGCAACGTTAAATCTCTTGAATTTTGCGCCCTTAATCATCGTCGAATCAACGAGATCGTAGGTAGCGTAAATAATATCTGTCGTAAGTCTCGAACCGGAAACTTCATTCATCGGATAATGGCCGAACCAAACTCTTCTGTTCTTCTTGTCGTAAAGCATCTGAGTGTTGATGGTCGGGAAGTAAACGGGCTCGTTCTTTTTGTTCATCTCTTCCTGCGAGAAGCCGTAGAGCGAACGACGAAGCTGACCCATATCCTGCTGTCTGTCGGCGCACTGCATATTCATGCCCTTCATGATGGCATCCGCTACACGCTGGTCAATCTGGATATTGTAATCCGTGATTGGTGTCAGCGGTTCGTTCATACTTCTCCTAAAAGCATCGGTCGGGATATCGCCCGTAATCATGCAGTACATGGTCGCGCAGATACCGTAAACGTCGGTCCACGGTCCTTGTCCTTCGCCCACCATCTGCTCTAAGGGCGCATATCCGAATTTGCCGAAGTAAACCTGTGCGGTACGGTTATTAAGCTTTTTCGTCGCACCGAAATCAATCACCTTGATGCTTCCGTCCGAATCAAGCATGATGTTTTCGGGCGAAATATCACGGTGTATCAATCCCGCTTTATGAATTTCTTCCATGGAAACGATAACGGGCTTCATAAGAGAGAGCGTCTGCTCTACAGACAGATGTCCGCCGTTATTGTCGATAAATCTTCTAAGTGTGCCGCCTTCGAGATACTCCATTACCATGTATCCGGTATTGTTGGCATAGAAAAGTTCTTTAATCGAAACGATACCGGGATATTTCGCAAACTGTGCAAGCATTCTCGACTCGCGAAGGAATGCCTTAAGTTCTGCCTGGAATTCTTCTTCCGTGGTATCACCCGCAACGATTAAAGATCCGTCTTCTTTTCTTTCTACCATTTCATCGGGAAAGAACTCTTTGATAGCGACTCTGTATTCGAGCAGCATATCAAAACCGATGTACGTGATTCCGAAACTTCCCATACCGAGAATATTACCGATAAGGAATTTACCGTTTAAAATCGTACCCGGCTCAAGTGCTCTTCCGAAGGTTTTTACCCCTTTTTTCGGCTTGCCGCACACAGGACAAAAGTCTTCTTCTTTTGTCATATGCATGCAGCTTAAACACATTTTCTTAATCTCTGATATTTCCATACATTATCCCCTTGATTTATGTCACGTCAGGCTTCTTCCATAGCCTGCTTTGCGTCGTTTATGTACGGAGCCAGGCACCCTTCGGGAGCCAGGCACCGATGTTAATTATTTAGGTAAGGTAAATGAACTCTTAAGGCTTACGATTCTGTTGAATACCGGCGCGCCTTCCTTGGAGTCCTTGTAGTCCACACAGTAAAATCCGTTTCTTACGAACTGGAAGCTTTCGAATGCTTTGGCCTTTGCCAAATCCGGCTCAACATAAGCTGTTACAATCTTGCGAGAGTCGGGATTTACATTGATGCTGCCGTCCTCCTCGTTGTATACGCCCTTTTCTTCGTCAACAATGTTTTCGAAGAGTCTGACTTCAACGGGAACTGCACTCTTTGCATCCACCCAGTGAATCGTACCTTTGACTTTTCTGCCGGTGAAACCGCTGCCGGACTTCGTCTCGGGATCGTAGGTACAGTGAACAACCGTTACATTTCCGTCTGCGTCTGTCTCGTAGCTTACGCACTTAACAAAGTATGCGTTCATGAGACGAACTTCGTTGCCCGGGAAGAGTCTGAAGTATTTTTTAGGAGGCTCAATCATAAAATCTTCTCTCTCGATGTAGAGCTCTTTTGAGAAAGGAATCATTCTCGAGCCGAGTGCTTCGTTCTCAAGGTTGTTGGCTGCATCTAACATTTCGCCTTCGCCTTCGTAGTTGTCAATCACGAGCTTGACCGGATCGAGTATTGCCATCATACGAGGTCTCTTAAGCTTTAAGTCTTCTCTGATACAGTACTCAAGCATTGCCATGTCGGCGATTGAGTGAGCTTTGGATACACCGCAGAGGTCTACGAACATCTTGATGGATTCGGGTGTGTAGCCACGTCTTCTAAGTGCGGAGATGGATACAAGTCTCGGATCGTCCCAGCCGTCTGCGATACCGTCTTCAACGAGTTTTTTGATGTATCTCTTGCCTGTAACGACATTCTTTAAATAAAGCTTTGCGAACTCTATCTGTCTGGGAGGTCTTTCGTATTCAAGCTCCCTTACAACCCAGTCGTATAAAGGTCTGTGGTCTTCGAATTCGAGTGTACAGATGGAATGTGTGATGCCTTCCACTGCGTCTTCGATAGGATGAGCGAAATCGTACATCGGGTAAATGCACCATTTATCGCCTGTTCTGTGGTGAGTCATATGTGCGACTCTGTAGATAACCGGGTCTCTCATGTTCATGTTGGGAGACGCCATGTCGATTCTGGCTCGTAAAACTTTCTCACCATCGGCAAATTTGCCGTTTTTCATATCTTCGAAAAGCTGTAAGTTTTCTTCGATGCTTCTGTGAACGCCGGGGTCTTCTTTGCCGGGCTCTGTGAGGGTTCCTCTGTATTCTCTGATTTCATCAGCTGAAAGATCCGATACATAGGCTTTGCCCTTTTTTATGAGCTTAACTGCGCCTTCGTACATCTGCTCGAAATAGTCCGATGCGAAGAACAGTCTGTCTTCCCAGTCGGCACCGAGCCACTTGATGTCTTCAAGCTGTGAATTTACAAATTCGATTTTTTCCTTGGTGGGGTTTGTATCGTCGAAACGCATATTGAACTTGCCGCCGTATTCCTGGGCCAGTCCGTAGTTAAGAAGTATACTTTTTGCGTGTCCGATATGAAGGTATCCGTTAGGCTCCGGCGGGAATCTTGTGTGTACCGTATCGTATACTCCCTCCGCGAGATCCTTATCAATCATCATCTCTATAAAATTGCGGCTTGTTTTTTCCTCTGCAATTTCTTCGTTTTCCGCTGTAATATTTACATTTTCTGACATTTCAAATCAACCTCAGTTACATAGTTTTTCCATCTAATCATAGATAGAGTAATTTTACCATTTTTTGAGTGTAATGTAAACCTTGGATGGCTATCAGCGGTGTCAAATTTTGCAGTTTTTGTCCGATTTTTAAAACAACCTAAAAAGAAGGCGTTGCATCCGCCTTCTTTTTGCTTATTTTCTGGGCTTTTCGCCCTCTTTTTCTTTGGCCTTTTTATAGATGGTGACTATCGCCGTGGTGCCCTTGCCCACTTCACTCTTCATGACAAGGTTTCCGATGCCGCTTCCGACGAGTCTTGATCTCGTGTTATCAAGGCCTACATGGCCTCGGCCGCCCTTCGAAGCGTGGTCGACCTTCTCTTCTTTTTCTTTTCTACGACGGCTGATAAGAGAAATACCACGGTCGGTCGCATTACGGATGTCAAATATCGCATCATTTTCGAATTCGCTTGTATCAAATCCGACGCCGTCGTCGATTACTTCAACAATATAGTCGTTTTCTTCCTCTCTGGTCTTAACCGTAACCTTTCCGGGCCCGGATTTCTTGTGAATGCCGTGTTTTATGGCATTCTCAACCAGGGGCTGAATAGAAAGCGGCGGGACTTCAAAGTCCATGACGTCGATATCGTATTCAATCGTTAAGTCGTCGCCGAAACGCATTTTTTCAATCCATACGTACGAGTCTATATGTTTTAACTCCTCTTCGAAAGGCACCCAGCCTTTTTTGCCGATGGAGTCGATATTTCCACGAAGATAATCGGAGAATTTTGCGATTGCCTCTTTGGCTTTTTTAGGCTCTTTGTCGACAAGTCCGTAGATGGCGGAGAGCGTATTGAAAATAAAGTGAGGTCCGATCTGCGAATACATCACTTCGATACGCGTCTGCCTGATGATTTCCTCTTCCTGCTCAAGCACCGTCTTGAAGTAGAGCATCAGGAAGTAGATAAGTGTCGAAAGCATCGTAAAGTTAACAATGATTCGTCTGGACTGGTCGACGGTCTCGATAATCGATCCTAAAATAACCACAAGCGCCGAATAAATAACCGCGAACGAGGTTTTTTCCTTGCCCGTGTTGAAGTATTTAATCGAGTCAATGATAAGGATTAAAAGATAAAGAGCGGAAACCGCAAACGGTACGAAGCCTAACGGTCCTCTCTGCCAGTGAGTACCATCCTCGCTCGTGATGTAATAAAACGGAAGATCTGTAAAATATGCACTGACGCAGACCATCGTATTGATGATAAGCGGGAAAACAAGAAGCAAATTGAACTTCGGATTTAATCGCTCACTGATTAAGAGATAGAAATATACAATCAGTGTCGGACGAATCACATAACCGATGATATCCATCGTAATTCGAAGAGGAATCATCTCCATATCAGGCGTGAAAATGATGTGGCTGAAGGTCTCCGCGAACATCAAAAAAATATCCAAAATTATGATTTTAAAAAGATAGTTTTTCTTCTTTTTACTGATCGTATTGTTGGATATGAAAACCGTGGTAAGGCCTATCATAATGACTATCGCGGTATGATATTCGTGAAAAAGCGCAGATATGTACTGTCCTATCATGGTACTCTCCGATTTTTATTGGCAAAATTTTCTCATCGGTTTATAATCAACTTTGTTGATGAGGTGAATAATGATTTCTTTTAAGATTGCTTTTATAAATGTTCTGATATCCCTTTTATACATGCTGCCGGGATTTATTCTTTGCAAGGCAAAAAGGGCCACTGCAAACCATCTGTCGACGGTTTCGGCCATTTTAATCTATGCCTGCTCGCCGTGTATGATTGTGTCTTCTTTTATTTCGCTCGAGTTTAACAAAACAAATCTCTTGTATATGGGACTGTTTTTCGTGGTCTCTTTCGTGGTGCAGCTTTTATTCCTTCTGATAGTCTATTTTATCTTCAAAAAGAAATTTCACATATCAAAATACAGGATGCTCACCATCGGATCAGTCCTCGGAAACTGCGGATTTTTCGGACTTCCGCTCATAAAAGCACTGATGCCCGAGAATCCTGAGGTTGCCTGCTATTCGTCGATATACGTAATCACGATGAACCTCTTAGTTTTTACCGCAGGAATCTATTGTCTCACGCAGGATAAAAAATATATTTCGGTCAAAGCGGCGCTTATAAACCCGACATCGTTTTCGTTTGTAATCGCAGTTCCGCTTTACCTTACATGCGCATCAAACTGGATGCCCGTGGTCCTAAAAGACAGCATAGGACTCCTCGGAAAAATGACGACTCCGATGTGCATGTTTATCTTAGGAATTCGCCTCGCAACAATGGATTTTAAAAAGCTTTTCACGAATTCGTTCGTGTATTTTGCATGCATCGGAAAGCTCATCGTTTTCCCGCTCTTTGCGTATGCACTTTTATTCTTCATACCGCTGCCTCAGTCTTTTAAGGCCAGTATGCTCATTCTCGCAGCCACTCCCTGCGCATCGATAATTCTTAATCTCGCAGAGATTCACGGCAAGGAAACGGAAATGAGTGCAAACTGCATTCTTTTAAGTACGCTGCTTTGCATACTCACAATTCCGCTTCTTGCACTTTTAATTTAATTTATTTTAATACAGTATTAACTACTTTTTTAACGTCGTCTTTGCTGATGTCAACCTTCTTGGTTTTATCATTTACTTTTTTGATAACGTCGTCTGCAGCCTTGGTATCAAGTGCCTTGTCTACAACTTTCTTAACGTCCTGTTTGTCAACATTCTTGATGATTTTTTCAGCTTCTTTTTTGATATCTCCCATAATAAGCTCCTTTCGGAAATGACGATGCCGTCTACAGGGATATTATACCAAGTTTATGGAAAATGTTACATAGTTAATTGAGCTTCGTCAAAAATGACACAACACCCCCGTCCCCCAGTGTCAGAATTGGGGAATTAACGATACCTATTCTGCCCAAACCGATATTTTTTGTTTGCTGTAAGTGCCCTATCATATGTTATAAGGAAAGATATTTCCTGTTCCATTAACTAACGGAGTAGTAAAGGGGAAAGACTATGAAAAACAGATGGAAGATTTTATGCGGCATTGTAACAATGTCAACTATTCTTGCTTCAACAGGGTGCGTAAATATACGCCAGGACTTAAAAGAAGCAAGGGAAGCGGTTGAAGAAGCTACAGGCACAACGATTGGTTCGGATGAAAACGAGAACGACAGTTACCTCAATATCTTAAGCGGCGGTCAATTACTTGAGTTCGGCGACAGTGATGAGGATGCGGATGTTTATACAGGTCCTGCGGATCTTGCAGTGATTAATGAACTGCCTCAGATTTTAAGGAACAGCGATTTGCCGAGAAGGGACAGTTATTCGTCGAGAGCTGATTTTACGGTGTGTTATTTCAATCCGGAAATAGGTGGTTATATAAACATCGTATGCTATAAGGACGGCAGTGCGGAAATCCTTTATGATTCCGGCTCCAGCTCGATTAGCCTGGTATTCACCAGACCGTCGGGAACCTATCTTAATTACTCGGTTTACGGAAGAAGCACGGACAACGCATCTGCTCCCGTAATCGCAGCCTATGACCTTCCTGTTGACGGGGAGAAATTCGCGGAGATTTCCAAAGATCTTTTAAATAACGCCGGAGACCATAATGTTTATTATGATGAGTTCGAATTCACGGCAGATCTTGAAGATTACGAAAATAACTTAAACATAATTTTTGCAAGATACGGAATAATGTCCAACGAGGCGCTCGGCGAACTCGGACTCACATGGGAAGATTTCGGAATTAATTTCGGCGAAGAATATAAAAAATTCGATGCGTATGCTGAACTTGCAGGTTCATGGGACAAAAATCCGTTATTCTTAGAAAAGCAGACCTTTACTGACGGAGTAAGCGATACAACAGGCAAAACATGGGTTCAGGCCGTTCGCGAGGGAATCAAAACACAGGCCATTTATCACTCACGCGAGGACGAAATACCGACAGACTGGTTCGCATATAACGAGGTCGACAGCAACAACTTCTTAGACGGTTCGGATTATGTTCAGATTGAAACCCACGATGAAAGTGACAGTTTTATGGTTTACTACCATTCCGGCGGCTATGAAGACGAAGACAGATACGCCTCCAGAGTTTTTTATCTGAACTTTTATGATGATGGCGAAAACAACGTATCGGTTCGTTATTCGTACCAAACCGATTATAGGGGAACCGATACACCCGGAGTGGTCAGCAGCGATACCAATATGGGCTTCGGAGTGTACTGTAAGTCCGAAGAAATGAAAGATATTTTCGCTTCCACCGAATCTTTGAAAGCTTATCTAGAGGAACAGGGCCCGAACTCATTGTACGAAGAAAGCGAATATATGAGTAACGATGAAATGATAAAAGATTTCATGACTCATTATAAAAGATACATGGGCTCAATCGACGACAACATAAAAACGATGGGCACATGCCTCGCAGATTACGGAATAGAGTATTAATCGAATTAATATATGTGCTAAAGGAAAAGGCGTCCGACTCTTATACGAGCGGGCGCCGTTTCTTTTGCTTTGGTTTATTATTCTAAATTATTCAGCCTTGGGGGCTGCTTTTTTCTTCTTCAAAGCCGCGATACCGAAGGTGATTGCCGCAATTACGATTGCTACAGCTGAAGCAATAATAACTACCATCCAGTTAACGCTTGATAATCCTGCGAAGTCAAACTCACCTGATTCAGGATTCTGAAGGAATGGGAAGATGCATGCGATGTCTACGATAAGGCCTGCTGCAAGTGCAAGTCCGCCTGTCCAGTATAAAAGAGGCACTTTGGTCTTTTCTGTCTGACCCATGTGTCTGATGGTAGGATTTCTGAAATCAATCAGTGAGCCGATGTAGTAAGCAAGAGCTACCGTTACGATGGTCTCAGGAATCATATATGTTGCGTTGTATCCGAATGAGTAAATTAAAGCAGCGTTTGTAGGGATTGATAAGCCTGCCCAAACCGTAGCACCTGAGATAACGTGGCACGCATATCTTAAAAGACATGCAAGGATTGAACCTGCTACCAGAGCCGCTGCCTGATTTTTAATAATCTTTCTGAATGCACCGCCTAAACCGATAACTGCGAAAGCAACTACATAATCTAAAAGAATAACCGCAATGATTGAAACCCATGTTGTAACATATGAAAGTGTGTTAAGTCCCAAGAGCTGCTGAATGATGCCAAAGGTAAGTCCCGTGATAAGGCCGTATTTTAAGCCGTGTCTGTAGGAAATAATGATAATGGGTAACATTGAAGCTATTGTAACCGATCCGCCATAAGGCAGGTCAATAAGCTTGACAAGCGAGAGAACGACGCCTACTGCGAGCATTAACGCGCATTCCGCAAGTATTCTCGTGCTTGAAATAGAATTTGGATCTTTTGTTGAATCTTTTGTTTTTGACATAAAAAAACCTCCTAAAATAATCGCAGGAGGAGACATTAAAACTGCTTCCTTACGCCGGAATTACCCGGTTCAAGTAATGAGGGTTAGATATCGTTGGATACCTATCTCAGCTAAAGCTCCCCTAGCAAAAACAATAATATTTATTTAGTTCACAGCGGTTATTATAGTGAATACAGTGCGGTTTTGCAAGTGTTTTTTGAAAATAAAAACCCGCAGGCACTTAAACGTCTGCGGGTATAATCTAAACTCTTTCAAAAATGACACATGACCCCCGTCCCTAAGTGTCATTCGGCTATGTGGCCTTTGGCTTTAATCACATCAATGACGGAATCAACGTACTTCTCGCAAAGTTCATCGGATAAAGCTTCGACCATGACACGGATCTTGGGCTCGGTACCGGACTCACGAACGAGGATACGGCCGGAGTCGCCGAGAGCGTCTGCGGCTGCCTTAACTGCTGCTTGGACATCGGGATCGTTCTGGGCGTCGGGTTTGCTCTTAACACGAACGTTCTTTAAGCACTGAGGATACATCTTCATCTCTTCTGCAAGCATTGAGAGAGGCATCTTTTTGTCGAGCATGGTCATCATAACCATAAGGGATGTAAGGATACCGTCGCCTGTTGTAGCATATTTGCCGAAGATGATATGTCCGGACTGCTCGCCGCCGATAACGAAGCGGTTTGCCATCATATTTTCAGCTACGTACTTGTCGCCTACTGCGGTCTTTTCAGTACGAATATCAATAGCTTCAAGCGCCTTGTAAAGGCCCATATTACTCATAACTGTGGTAACTACCGTGTTACCGTCAAGCTGGCCTATTTCTTTTAAGTACTTGCCACACATATACATGATATGGTCGCCGTTTACAACGTTGCCCTTCTCGTCTACAGCGAGACATCTGTCTGCATCGCCGTCGTATGCAAAGCCAACGTTTAAGCCGTTTTCGAGAACGTATTTCTGAAGGCCTTCGATGTGTGTGGAACCACAGTCCTTGTTGATATTCACACCGTCGGGAGTATTGTTAATAACATATACTTTAGCGCCGAGTGCCTCGTAAACCGCACGCGCGATATTCCATGATGCACCGTTCGCACAGTCAAGACCAACCTTGTAGCCGTTGAAAGCACGTGTGGGAATTGTCATAAGATATCCGATATATCTGTTGCGGCCTGCTGCGTAGTCAACAACATTACCCATTGCTTCACGCTCAGCTAAAGGCAGATCTTCGTCGGAATCAATGTATGCTTCAATCTTTTCTTCTATCTCAGCTTCAATCTTCTGTCCGTTGGCACGCATAATCTTGATGCCGTTGTCATAGAACGGATTGTGTGATGCCGAAATCATAATACCGCAGTCAAAACCGTCAGTCCTGCAGCAATAAGAAACTGAAGGTGTAGTAGTAACGTGTAAAAGATACGCATCCGAACCTGAAGAAGTAATACCGCAGGCAAGTGCATACTCAAGTGTATATGAAGAACGTCTGGTGTCCTTACCTATGATGATACGTGCTCTGCCGTCTTCGTGATTCTGGCCGTAATACCAGCCGATATAGCGACCAACCTTGAATGCCTTAGCCGCTGTTAATTCTTTGTTTGCTTCACCGCGGAAGCCGTCGGTTCCAAAATATTTACCCATATTGTCACTCCTTTTTATTTGGGGGCATAATACACCCTTGGAAAAATTTGTGACAAGAGAACCTCTGTTACGGTTTTGATTCCGCTTTTTATTTCCTCTCTAACGACGCACTTTTTCTCTTACAAATCATAAAAGAAATCGCCGTGGCAGCATCCGCCGAGTCTTTCGACAACTGCCAAACCTCGTCACCTCGCACGCTCATAAAAGACTTATAGCGGGGCCTGGCGCTAACAACCTCTTTTCGCTCCTTTCGAAAGGGATTGTTTTATTATTTTTCATATAATCTATTATTTTAATCCAATTTTTTTAACCTTATCTAGGGCTTTGTTTATCATATCTAAACAATATATATTTTTTAATATAATTAATACTATGAGGTATGCAACCGCCGATAATACTATTTTTATTATTAATCCCGGAATTAAACCAATTTTTAATAGATCAATTCCAAAACAAATTAGTACTATACTAATTGCACCAATTATAACACTCATAATTGATTTCGCTTCTCCATGTAAATCAATATATTTTCTAGAATACCAAACACAAGCTGTTACTGTTAAAAATTCAGATAATGCCGTAGTAAATGCTGCGGCATTCTGTTTAAAGTGTGGAATCAAAACGAAATTTAGTGCAATATTTACTATCGCGCTAATGATAGTAGTATACAAAAATATTTTTTCCTTCATGTGTGGCATCAGCACTCCTAATCCAAATAAATTAACTAGCAGTGCAAATATCAAAGCAATAGAAAGCAATTTTAAGGAAAGTACTGATTCCAAGTATTCTTCTCCAGCAAATGCCCAAATAATATCATGGCTAGTCATAAATAGCCCTACTGCCGAGGGGATCATTATTATGAGAAGCGTATTAAATACTTTTAAAAAAAGCTTATTAAACTTTTCGGAATTAGAATAAAGAGTTAATCTTGGAATGGCTACACTTATTACCGCAACCATAACTTGTTTTACCATGGAATAGATTTTAACAGAAACGCTATAAAGTCCTACGCATTTATCATCAATCATCCACCCTAATATTGTCATATCAGAGTTAACATATATCGTCGTGGCTATAGATGTACTAAATATTATTAATACTGGTTTGATATGTACTTTTAAAGATTGAATTTTTACAGGTCTAAAATCAACATACTTCCTTACTCGTAAACCATAAATAGCATTGACACCTGTCGCGGAAATGACATGTATTATGGCATATTTATTAACATCTTCAGGTGATTTTACAAACAAAAACAACGCTATAAGCGAAATAAGATTAAAGGATAATTGAGTAATGGTAATAAATCCAAATTCCTCATATATACTATAAATCCAACTTCTACCATAAGTTGAGAATAAAATTTGAAAGCCTAAAATAGCAATTAATAATTGGTAAGACTGTAATTTAGGAACAAAAATAGTACATATAACGAGTATTAAGATTGATAAAATTGTAGAAATGATATTAAAGAAAAAAATTTGTGAACCAAATTCACTGATTTTTTCTCGGTCTTCTCTGATTTTTGATCCTTCTCGGATAGCATAAGTAGATATTCCTAATCCTGCTAGTAAAATAAAATAATTAATGATTGAATACGAGAAATGATAGCGTCCTAATTGATCAACTTTTAATACTCTCAATACATACGGATATGTAATAAGCGGAATTAGTAGCGTTACAGTAGTTTTAATCGACATCAATAACGCATTTTTCTTCATAGATTTTTTTTTCATTTTAAACCTTTCGAAAATCAATACTCTATTATTATTTATGTGATTATTTCTAGTTTAATCTTTTCTCGTTTTTCGATATTTTAAATAATCATCTATATTCGTATTTGTGAAATCTTAATCACTAGATTGTTGAATTATTCTTTCTCAGAATTTAATATTATATTTCAATTATCGAGTATGATTAATGTTATTCTTTAAATATAAATAGAAATTATATATGTTAATTTTTATCATACATGCTATCGCTTTATTTTTTATAGAATTATTCTTATTCTTTATATAATATTTTATTAGTTTATTGTGAATTGATAATCTTCTTTTCAGTTCCACTTTCTCATCCAAATTTAATTCTGTCGCTTTTAACCCCGCTAATAAAATCGGAAAATTACAATCCACGTAGAACGTATTGAATAATTCGTCAAACCCATCATAACGTTTTTCAAGAAATGTTTTCATTTCAGATAAATGTGCCTCAACTAATCTGGATTTTGACAATGAGAAACCATTTTTTGTTATACTTCCTGTTCTTTGTCTGTAGTAATAAAAAGATTTTCCACAGTGAACGACCGTTTTACATTTATCAAACAGTTTATATATTATAGCAGCATCTTCATTGTTTTCACCCTCTGGATATTCGATATTTGAAAACAAATCCTTCTTATACAATTTATCCCATGCAGCTACGTCAATGCACCCAGATAATAATAATTCTCGAAAAGCCTCTTCTTTATCAAAAACCATTAGTTTTTTTGATTCATATCTCTTATCGATAATTTTCCCAGAAAAAATAAATCTGCCACAACATGCAATATCTGCATCATTCTCCGTCAAAACATCATATAATACTTGATACATATCTGGCTCAATAAAATCATCACTATCAACAAAACCAACATATTCACCCGTGGCATGCCTTATTCCTGTATTTCTTGCCCCTGATAAACCTTTATTGTTTTGAGTAATTACTTTTATTTTTTTATTTGATGAATATTTTTGGCATATTTCTAAAGAACGGTCAGTAGAACCATCGTTAACAAGAATTATTTCTGTATTTGAGTATGTTTGATCAATTAATGATTTAATACATTCCTCTACATAATCTTCAACATTATAAACTGGAACAATAATGCTTATAAGAGCTTCTTTTCCATCATTTTTAGCCATAATTAGTATCTATCCTTTTGTATCATAATCTATAAAAGTATTTTGTCTATACATAGTTATTTTATTTTTTTATTAAACCGGAATTTACAAATCGCTCCGTGTTAAAATTTCTTTATTTCTCTTTTTTTATAATTCTTTCCATCCTAAAAACAAAAATTGTCAATAAAACATTTTTTCTCTTCATTAATATCGACACAATACGAATAGTTTTACGATATGTATCTAAAGGATAGGAGCAAAGAATTTCTTGCAAAACCAATGAGTTTAAAATCCTTTTACACTCCTTATATTTTACTTTGAAATTGTCTGATGAATTTGAAGCCAACCGAATTGCTGCTCTGAACTTCGATAGCGTACTTCTTTCAACTCTTTTTCCTACTTGAGAAGAAATCCCCAATTTATTAATAGTTTGTTTTAATAACCTATAATAATTCTCTGTTCGTATTAACCTTTCCGGATTATATTTCCTGCTAATAGAGTTTTCATTAATCCTATAATAATATCCATGCCAGTCTATACATTTAATATTCTTACTTAAATTTAAAAACTCTAAGTTGAAAAATAAATCCTCTCCAACAGTTTCTCTTTCAGAAGGAAATTTTAACTCATTTGATTTGGCTATCGATGCTTTATATAGATTAAAACAAACACTCATAGGAATCGATAATTCACTAGCATTCTCATCACCAGGTGCAATAATAGGCAACATAATATCGTTAACAATATCTTCTTTATGAATCTCTCCCATTTTATAAATTGGAGAATAACTGATAATTTGGTTTTCTGTACAGTGGGTACATCCCGATATTATAACATCCATTTTCCCCTGTTCAGATGCCAATACCAACGTTTGTAGATGATTACAATCGAGCCAATCATCAGAATCCAAAAAAGTAAAGTATTCTCCACGTATGATTTCAAGGCCAGAATTTCTTGCTAAACCCAATCCTTCATTACTTTTGTGTATTACCCTAAAACGATCATCTTTCTTACAATATTCATCACATATTTGGGGGCAATTGTCTTTAGAACCATCATCCACAAAAATCACTTCAAATTTATTAAATGATTGGTTTAATAGGCTATCCGCACATTTCCTTATATACTTTTCTGTTCCATATACCGGAACGATTACTGAGACTATTACATCATTACTATTCATGTTTAATCTTTACCTTAATTCTTACATATGATTTATAATCTTCTGTATTATCATTTAATACAACAAAGGGAATTACCAATAGTGCGTGTACCAAATAACCTGACGTCTCCATCTTTAATGATTGATTGTAAAATATCATCGCAATACTCATTATTGATATCATAATAGCTATTACACGGTAGGATGAACTTTCTTTTGAGTTAGGTTTCATCCTTATTGCACTTGATACATATTTTATAAATATTGCCATAAAAGAAATCAATCCCAAAATACCTGTTTCAATCAATACAAAAGGAGCATAAAAGAATTGATATAAGGTCCAACTGTAATTATTATAAAAAGAAGATTGTAAAAAACTAAAACTGGAAAAATCCGCATTTCCAAGACCAATACCTAATATTCTTTCTAATGGACTATGAAGAAATCTTGAAAACACGTAACTTATGGCATTTAATCTATTTATAGTTCCAACTCCTTGATAACCAGCATCTTTTCCCAAATATGCAATTAATGTGTCCATTTTAAAGAAATCCGCAAACTGTGGAAAATATCGATATATTACATTTATTCCAAGAATAATTGATAAAACTCCACCTATTCCAATTAATCCTATTTTTATTGATTTCTTGCTTAGACCAATACACCCAATAATTATTACAGCTAATTCAAGAAAGAATACCTTTAGTTCGCTTAACGAAGCCATGTATACTGACCCAGCAACGACATAGAACAGATACCATGCACGCTTTTCCTTACTTAAATATTTAGCTATAGCATATACACAAACAATACAAAGAAGCCAATTCAGATGACCATTGCCACCGCCTTGGCCTATTCCTGAACTATACAATCCCGAAATTGCGTCGCCAGTTCTTGCTCTTATTCCAGAGAAGAAAAACTCATAGGTTACAGCAATAATGTTAACTCCGAAAAAACCAAAAAGAATATCAAAAATTGTTTCTAAATCTTTCTTTTTTATAATACGACAACACAATATAGCAAATATAAGAAATCGGAAGTTATTTCTAAATCCCCACAAATATTGCAAAATTGAGTACTGATTACTTATAAAGGAAAAAATGGATACTATGAAATAAAAGCAAATTAAAAGAACAAATATTTGAAATTCCTTGTTTCTTTGAATTCTTTTTTTATTACTCCTCTTAGAAGTTATTTCAAGCAAAAATAAAATGATAAGAATAAAATCTGAAATATAATTAAGGAAAGATGGTAATCCCAAAAAACCAATAAAAAACTTAATAAAGCAATTATAAATAATCTCATAATATATCCATCTCTTTTTCCCTTTTACTTCACGATTAATTCTGTAAATATAAAAAGAAGCCAAAACTAATGTTATTAATACAACTACGTACTGCATATTAAAAACCCTTTTTGATTAACTTATTTCTAAACAATCGTTATCTAAACTATTATGAGATTTTTTTCATCTTTAATTTTTTATAAAGATGTTTAGATAATCCTATCTTATTAGCCATCCGTTTAATAAAAAATTTTATATGAGTTTTAATATTATCTTTACAATAACAGTTTACTAATTCTTCAAACCCATCTTCTTCGTATTTTTTCCAAAACCCATTAACCCCATATGCAGGACTTACACTATTCACCATCTTTTGAGCATCTGCTTTTATTATATCATCTAGTTTTAGCTCTACACATCCTATTCCCCTGCAATACTCTTCGCCATAAACACTATGAGTAAAAATAGCTGTAGTACCAAGGTTATCATTTTTAATTTGACTATTTTGTTCTATAAACCATAAATCTCCCAAAGTAAAATCAGAAATTCTATCAATTGTTTTATACATACACGAATAACAAGAATTTCTTATAGATAAATGGCGAAACATCAAATCTGTATACAAGTTTGAGTCTCTACAAGATTCAATAAATTTTTTATTATCAAAGATAACTTTAATATTTGGAGTATAATATCCATACGATTTGTCTCTAAATCTTACTTCTTTAACTTTCCCGTATTTTTTTTCCAAATATTTTATCCATTCCTCAAATAATCCACTTGATGGAACACCATAACATATTAAGTCTACAATAATTAAATTCTTATTATCCCCGATATAGTTTCTTAAAGCAGCCGCCTGACAGCCAACTCCAACAAATAAAACTTTTCTGTTATCTTCGAGATATCTTTTTATTTCTTCAAAAATACCTTCTGTTAATGATTGAACATATTTGGATTTTTGCAATGGAGCCAATTGTTCTTTTTTTTCAACAATGATATGTTTTAGTAACATATTATCGTCAAAAGCAGCTCCACATACTACCCCACCTTCACTTATCACTTGACACGCAATCGCATTAAAAAAGCCACCGGATGTACTATTGAATCGAATATTATCAGTATTTTGATATGCAAATACTCTAGTTGGTCCTTTAGCTTTAGGTTGATTATTCGCTGGGCAAACATTTTTACATTTTTTGCACGCTATACATGTATCATAATTAATCAATGGAATATAAAATCCACGGCAATCTTTTTTTATTGTTATAGCCTTCTTGGGACAAACCGATTCACAAACTGAACATCCAGTGCACTTATTTTTTTCGCAAATTTCAAAATCATTATTCGATTGAGAATATTCTATTCCTTCTTTATCTTTGAAATCATCCGTTATATTTAAAGCGCCCTCTATAAAATCCGAAGATTCTTTACGCAATATTCCTAATCTTTTTTCTACTTCCTCCCAATCAATTTCTTCTTCAATTTCTTTTATTATATCTTTACGAAAACGCCTAGAAATGCCAATGTTATTAAATAATGTATCTAAACGAGAATTTCTAGAATTTTTCCCTTCCACGTATCTGTTAAATGATATAAACTTTTTCTTATAAATAATCGAAAAAACACTTCCATGAAATGAATCAGTACAAATATATTCTGCATGTCTAATTAGATTAACAAACTCTGCTGGTCCTACATCATAAGGGGAAATATCGCCAAATTTCTCGTCACTAGGAATATATTCATCAAGATGCTTAAGAACAACTATTTTAAGATTTTTAGCTGAAGCTAGTTTTCTTACCTCATCTCTATGCGATGGATTATTTCCAAGAAAATAGCAGAAGATATATTTTTCGTCTATAATTCTTCTATCAGTTATATTCTTATCCCATATTTCGCGATTAACAACCATTGTCGGGTCTAAGATTACTTTAGCTTCTCTTTGAGTAAGATCATTAATTATCTTCGCACCAGCTTGTTCTCTAACACTCAGATAATTAATTCTTTCTAAGTAAGTCTTCGTTTTTTTCTCTTGGTAATGAGGAATCTTTGATACGCCAAAACTTGCCGAATACGCAATCTTATTAATATTATTAGGAACAAACATCAAATTATAAAAGTTTGTATCTAGCCCGGACGGTAGCCACAACTGATCGCTTCCCACCAAAACATCCGTATACTTTCGAGAATATTCCTCTAACTCCGAATAATCCCTTATTGGTTTGGAAAATGATATAAAACGAGATGCGATAAATTCATCAAATTTTATCTTTCGACTATCATCATTCCTAGCGTAATTAGGATGTAGTTTTCTTCCAATTTTCCTTTTAAGCAATCGTATTTTAGAATAAATGGCATCCTTGCTTCTAAATCTATTAATTGCAGTCAAATAGAACTTCACATTTCGTGGGTGATTATAATTAATTATTTCATACTTGATTCCCATTTCTTCAAGTTTCATTAGTGTAGCATATGATTGAAGAATGCTTCCATAATTATAATTCTTATTTACTATACATAATCCGACAAGTTTTTTCTTATCCATTAATCCCACCTATATTATGGTATATTACTAATAATTTTTCATAGAACGTATTTATTGAAAATGATTCAACAATAATCTTTCTCGATTCACTTGATAGACTATTGTAATTATGTTCATTTGAAACAAATAATAACCCCTCTACAAGTGCTCCTATATCTCCGGGCTGTATTAAAACACCGTTTACTTTATTTTTTACTACCGAAGAAATATCTCCAACATCGGTTGAAACTATCGGCATTCCATAGCTAGCAGCTTCTAATATTGATATTGGTAGACCCTCATTATAAGAAGGAGAAACGAGTATTTGACTGTTTTCTAATAAACCTATTTTTTTCTCGCCGGTAACCCAGCCCTCAAAAGACACCACTTCAGAAATTCCAGCTTTATTTACCTCACTCTTTAATTTTTCTTCTTCCTCACCAGTTCCCGCTATAACAAAATTCAGTATTCCTAAATTATTTTGTAATTTTATCTGCTCAATCGCTTTAATTAAATCTGATACTCCTTTTCGCGGAATTAAAACGCCCAAAAATAAAACTTGACATTTGTTCTTGTTCCATTGGACAGTCTTTGGGGGAATCTCAATTCCATTGCTTATTACATGGACTTTTGTAGATGGTTCTATTTTCAGTATTATTTCTTTCCATTCTTCTCCAAGCACAATAAAACTATTGCATTCTAAAAGGAGTTTTTTTATCTTGTTTTTTTTCTTTTCACCAACTTCGTTATACCATTTTTCAAATTCTGAACCATGTAAATGCACAATATCATTAACTTTAAATAATTTACACAGTTTATGTACATAATACTTCCTTGCAAAACTGCCTTTGTAAGACATGTGCATATGAACTATATCTGGTTTTTTTGTAATTAAGATGAATAATAACTTGAAATATGAGACAACAAAAAATAGGCTTTTCTTTATGGCATTTCCAGGCAAAAAAGTAGGAATAAAAGTAAGTTCTATCCCATCCTTTGTCCAATCTTTATTTCTTATTTGATTAATTACACTTGTCATTCCACCCTTATTAGAAGGATGATTGCCAACCATAATAACCTTTATCATCTAATTCACCTTTAATTTTCTTATTCTGAAATTATAACTAAATATGATAAACATTAGGTAATCCATTAATAATGTTTTGACAATCTAATATAATCTTCCCTTTCAGTTTTTTCATATTCTCTTTAATTTCATTATGTTTAACCATTACAACAACTAAATCACAACCATCAAGGAATTCATCTAAATCATGAACCTGATTAGGAACAACATCTTTTGTTATAAAAGGATCGTATGATTTAAGAGGAGCTGCAAGATGATGTCTTTGTGAAGCCAGTAACTGAAGCGTAGGTGACTCTCTCATATCATCAACATTCTCTTTGTAAGTTAAGCCATATAAGCCAACGCGACTTGTATCTGTAAGTCCGTTTTCTTTCATGATTTCATATATACGATTGAGAACGAAATCAGGCATTCCATCATTAGTTTTCATAGACTCATCGATAACCTTTGCAAGTGAAGGATAGTCACCTACTAAGAACCAAGGGTCAACTGAAATACAATGGCCACCTACTCCGGGACCGGGCTGAAGAATATTTACTCTAGGATGCATATTGCAAATCTTGATTATTTCATAAACATCCAAATTGTCGTGGCGGCAAATCTTAGCTAATTCATTTGCAAATGCAATATTTACTGCACGGAATGTATTCTCAACAACCTTTGTCATTTCTGCCGTACGAATATCAGTTACAACTATTTCTCCTTGGCAGAAAGATGAATACAATTCTTTAACTTTTTCTCCAACAGCCTTATCATCTGCTCCAATCGTGCGATTGTTATGAAGAAGTTCATAAACCATGTTTCCGGGAATAATTCTTTCAGGAGCATGCACAAGGTTTAAATCTTCTCTGTTTGCTTCTGCAACTACTGGACGAATAAACTTGTCTATTGTTCCTGGAGAAATTGTTGATTCAATTACAACTGTAGCCCCCTGTGGAGCAACCGTAATTACATTTTTAACTGCAGCTATAACATAAACCGCATCAACTTTTTTACTGAATTTATCATATGGAGTTGGAACTGATACAATATAAGTATCTGTAACCTGATATTCCGTCGTGAATTTTATTCCCGCCCTAACAGCATCATTGAAAAGTTCATCTAATCCGTCTTCTTTAAATGTGGTTTTTCCGGCATTAAGCGTAGCTACTAATTCTTTGTTGTAATCTGTACCAATTACTTCAACCCCATGAGAAGCCATCATTAATGCTGTCGGAAGCCCTATGTAGCCTAATCCAATTACGTTTACCATGTTACTTTTTCTCCTTTTTTCTCCTAAGTTCTCTCCTGCATTTATATGTATATTTTACAAACTTTCCATTACCAACAATGTATCGTTTCCAAAGCCTTCGTGGTTCTTGGATAAATCTATAAAACCATTCCAATCCATGATTCTGCATCCATTTTGGAGCTCTGTCTGTAACACCTGCTACAACATCAAAGCTTCCACCAACACCCATTACAAACGGAATATTCAACTGATTAAGATATTTATTTACCCAGTATTCTTTTTGTGGGCTTGAAAATGCTACAAACATCATATCAGCGCCACTTTCAGCCATATTTTTAACTATTTCAGGTTCATCTTCTTCTTTAAAATATCCGTTACGATATCCGACTATCTGAAGTGTAGGATACTTCTCTTCAAAAATGCTTTTAACTTTAGTAACTACTTCTTCTTTCGCTCCAAAAAGATATATCTTATATCCCTTTTCTGCCGAAAGTTTTACAAGATTATCAAAAAGATCTATTCCTGCTACTCTTTCTTTAACAGGTACTCCTAATTTTTTAGCAGCCCAAACTATCGAAGTTCCGTCTGCATTTATCAAAGGACATGAATTAACTATTTCCTGAAGTTTTGGATCTTCATTCATAAGGTTGACTTTTAAGGCATTTATTACCACGTGCTGCGTAGGTTTTCCTGCCTTAACTATCTTTTCAACCTCAGCTACACTTTCTTCCATTGAAAGTGCATTTACATATGTATTTAAGATAGGATATCTGTTTCCTGGCATTGTTATATTTTCAGTTATTTCGGCTCCCACGGTCTATACTCCTTTCCTTCAAGTATATCCGCTATTCTCTCACAAGCATGTCCATCTCCATAAGGATTACAAGCTCTACTCATTTTGTTGTATTCTTCTTCATTTTCAAGAAGTAGTTTAAATGTTGAGTAAATAGTTTCTTCATCTGTTCCAACTAATTTTAAGGTACCTGCATTAACACCCTCTGGTCTTTCTGTAGTATCACGCATAACTAATACAGGGACACCGTACGAAGGACATTCTTCCTGAATTCCGCCCGAGTCAGTCAAGCATAAATAACTCTTTGCTTCGAAGTTGTGACAATCGAATACTTCAATAGGTTCTATGATATGAATCTGTTTGCAGTCGCCTAATTCTTCATCTGCAGCCTTTCTTACTATAGGGTTCATGTGAATCGGATATACCGCTTTACATTCAGGATGTTCATCAAGAACACGACGAATAGCCCTAAACATATGATGCATAGGTTCCCCAAGATTTTCTCTACGATGAGCGGTAATAAAGATTAATTTACCATCACCAACCCAATCCAATTCGGGATGAGTATAATCTTCTTTTACTGTATGCTGCATAGCATCAATAACAGTATTTCCGGTAATGTATATTGATTCTTCTTTTTTACCTTCTTTTATTAAGTTTGAAGCTGCTAATGGGGTAGGAGCGAAATTAAATTGAGAAATAATACCCACACCCTGTCGATTGAATTCTTCAGGATATGGAGAAAAGATATTATATGTACGAAGTCCGGCTTCAACATGCCCAACCGGAATCTGAAGATAAAAGCATGCAAGAGCGGTAACAAAAGTTGTACTGGTATCGCCATGTACCAAAACCACATCGGGTTTTTCCTTCTCCAGTACTTCCTTTATTCCGTTTAAAACGCCGGTTGTGATATCAAACAATGTCTGACAATCTTTCATGATATTCAAATCATAATCCGGCACAACATTAAATGTTTCTAAAACCTGATCAAGCATCTGACGATGCTGAGCAGTAACTGTTACTATTGTCCGAATTGATGGTCTTTTCTTAAGCTCATTTACAAGCGGACACATCTTAATGGCTTCCGGTCTTGTACCGAAAACCAACATCACTTTTTTCATTTTATTCCCTATCTCCCATTTTATATTGTATTTTCTCCTACATAATGTAATTCAAACCTCAGATATTTACATTACAATTTATGCTTATGGATAGCCCACAATATGACATTTTATTTTACCATATATATAGGCCTTGTTCAATAAACATAAACCTATTAATATTAACAAATACATCGCATTTGCGCAACAAATAATACAATTTTCTTTGGGATATTTCATTTTTTTATGTTTTTCTCTTATTTCGCCCAAATCAGCCCATTACCCCACCCTATTATTCTCTCTTTGAAATTTATTCTTATTCCCGTCAATTTATAATAGATTTCAAAGTTGTTTAAATCGGCAACAGATAAATATCATTCAGAGGGAGAATTAGAAATGAAACAAAGCAAGGGATTTTCGTTGGTAGAGTTGATTATCGTAATCGCGATAATGGCCATTTTAGTCGGAGTTATGGCACCGCAACTGATTAAGTATATCGAGAAGACAAGTATTTCTGCCGACACTCAGTTATGTGACGCCATTCACACCGCCATTATTACAGCTATATCCGATCCGGAAGTTATATCGGACGATAAAAGCCAGGAGATGCTCTATGATACGTACGGATTGATGGAAGATGCAAGCGGATCACGTTTGGACCATTACGGTGCAGGCAGTGACTGGGTTAACTGTGCATTTGCCAAACAGGTTACAGAAACAGTAGGCTTTGATCTTTTCACAATGGGCTGCAATCATTCGCAGCATCTTAAGTCCAAAGGAGCGAAAGACAGTGGCATCATTTGTGTGGTACCTAACGCTCAGGGAACCGAATGTGCTGTATACATCTCCAACAGCAATCGAAATGTTAACGGTGCTCCTGAAAACTACACCGGTACATATGAGAATATTGAGGCATCGGATGTTATATTCGTTAAATAAATCAAAATGCTTCCCAGTAAATCTGGGAAGCATTTTTAGTGTTTTTTATTGAAATTTAATTACATCATCACATATTTCCAACACTGCTGCTCTGTGAGTAACGATTATTACTGTTTTATTGGTCATTGATCTAAGGTTTTGTAATACCTGTTTTTCAGTCTCTTCATCTAACGAACTTGTCGCTTCATCCATGAGAAGAATTGGTCTTTCGGAGAAGACTGCTCTGGCTATAGCCAGTCGCTGCATTTGGCCTTCAGACAGACCTGTTCCTCGTTCTCCTAAGAGTGTGTCTATTCCATCCTCCAGTTCATACACGAATTTCTCTGCATCAGCAATTTTTAAAGCCTGTCCGATTGCATTCTCATCCTGCATTTTATTGCGGTTTGCAAAGCACACTATTTCTCTTATAGTTCCGCTCATCAGAAAGTTTCCCTGAGGAACATATGCAAAGAGATTTCTCCACTTTCTCGTAAGATTCTCGCTACTGTTTGAAACAGATATTAATGCTTCACCTTTGTCAGGCTTATATATACACATGAGCAGCTTTAATACCGTAGATTTTCCGCATCCGCTATGACCAACAAATGCCACATACTGCCCTTTTTTTATCTGCATCGAAAAATCATTTAGGGCTATGGGCATCTTTTCTTTGCTTAATTCAAAGGTATTGCTTGAAGCCGGATAGTATGTATATTCTACGTCCTTGAGTTCAATCTTTTCGAAACTCTCATCGTATATCTTTCGAATATCTTCAGTTTTAATGCATTCTTCGTTAGCAGTTTCGCCCAATTGATTTACTTCCATTAATCTCTCAGCGCTGGCAATAGTGGTATAAATACGAGGTATTACACCTGTCATTCCCACGATAGGAGTCTGCAGCTGATTGACGAGCTGGGTAATGGCCAAAAGAGTACCATAGCTTATGGTATCATTCAGTATTCCGTAACCGCCATAGCAGACGCCTAAGATATACATTGCATTTAAAGACAGGCGAAATCCCATACTCGTAAAACTGGTAAACATTATTCGCTTCATTCTCTTTTTCTTGTGCTCGTTCATATGTTTCTTTGCATCTTCGAGCACCTCTTTTTCCAAAAAGAAAGAACGGATTAATAGCTGGCTGACTATATTCTCCTGCAGGAACACACGCAATACCCCATCGGCCTCCTGTACGTCCTTGTGAAGGGCTTTTGTTTTCTTCTTGAGGAAGAATGCTGATATCGCGAGAATTACTCCGAGAGGCACCATAAAAGCCACTATTCGCCAGTCAATGAACACGATCATAATCACGGCACTGATGAATCTTACCACCATACCGATGAAGCTGGGAATAATATCCGTAAATCCGTCTGCCACAACCTTGGTATCATTGGTCAGACGATTCATCCACTCTCCCGAATGGACGGATGATATATACGAAAAATCGTTTTCCAGTATGCCTTTGAACAATCGCTCTTTAAATGCGTTTTCTGTGTAACTCTTACAATATTCCGTCAAACGGTTGATGATAAGAAATAGAAGGATTTGAAGCAGTACCACGAGCACAAAATATAAAGCATTCAAAAGGAAGCCTGTTTTATTTTTTGCAACCGCGTCATCAACTATATTACGAACAAAAAGAGCATAACCAACACCTGTAGTACCGTTAATGATCTGCAGGATTGAGAGTATAACAACTAAGAGTTTCCCTTTTCCGGAAACCTTTGCAATCCATAATACAGTTTTATTATCTGTCTTTTTACTCATCTTTTTATAAGTGTTCTTTTTATTTTTCTTAACAATCTTATGATACTGTAAAAGCAAAATCGTATGGGATATGAAAGCTGATTTAAAATAACATATGCGTTATAACTAGTAGAATCAAGTGATATCTTTTTTCCGCTACGATAAAGTTCAGTCATTACACCTATTACCATTTCGTCAGTGATTCCATACTCTTTGCGCATAAAGTTATCGCCACGGCATATATATCCGTTATCATTGATATCTATGATTCGGTGAAGAGTATATCTATGTTTGTTTTTATCGGTTTTATACAATGCCACATCATATTTTTTTAATTTTCCTTGTGGACGTTCAATCACAACTACATCCTTCTTTTGACGAATAAGGGGCCACATACTAATACCTTTTCCGGTATAAGTAAGTCGCCCTTTTTCTGCGATTTCTTTTTCAATCGATGAATACGTCATGAAAGTGCTCCGATGCTTCTTAAATTCTCAATTACAGTTTTTACATCCTTGCGAACCGTTTCTTCGGGTATATCATAGATTTCCAGCATTTTTGAAACAATTTCGTCTTCTGTGGTTTCTTCTTTTAACAAATCTATTATTTTACCCATTGTCTTATTACCGCGTACAATCCCTGAAAACTTTGCATCTGCGGTCGGAATGAGCATGCTCTCATCGTCACTGTTATGTGTTATAAATTCATCTTTTAATTTCATTTCATTATACCCTCGTATGCCACTTTGGCAGATTCAATATCCATATTACATTGTAAATTATAATAGTTCAATTGTTTGGACATTTTCTCTAACAACTTAATTGTAGACAAATATTTCTCTTTGTCTTCGGGACGATATGTCTGTTGTATGAGGATTGGGAATGAATCTTTATATGTGATGCTTTTGATTACGTTTGTTTGACCACGTTCAAGGATACAAATAGCTTTCAAGGGAACTGAAACATTACTCCCCCTTTTGTGTTTTCCGTTATAAGGTGTTCCGTGAATTATCACCTGATTATCCTCTACATGTACTAAAGGCTTATCATCGTTTACGATTAATACACGGCCACCAAAAGCCTCGCACCAATTCTTAGCATGAGTCGATTTTCCAACGCCGCTTTTAGCTGTAAATAGTATTCCCTGACCGTCAATGGCTATACAGGAGCCGTGAATAAGAAAAGTATCAAATTCAATCATTCGCTCCGCTATTTTGCGATATACAGCAAGTGTTTCGAGATAACCGTCCGAATAATCTCCGCCTGAATTCTTTGCACGCTCATATTCAATATCATCCTGAGAAATTGTAACTTCAAAATCGACATTATCTGCGTCCGTAGAGTTTATTAGATAATCTTTGCATAAAGAATGAACGGATTTATGCAAGGAATATATCAATATGTTTTTTTCTGCAATTCGATAGATATTTTCAATCATTTGATTTTTTATCTCCAAACAAAAAACCTAACTCTCTTCTGGTTCTTTTATGTCTTACAAAGACTGCTCGAAGTATGCGATATATCCATAAAATCGGTAAGAAGAACGGATACTTATAAAAGAACGGATAATAGTTTCTTACCGTATCACCTGTTACAAATACTCTTTTAAGCACATAAGAAGTCTTGTTTCCTTCATTACGTTTTAACCTGTTTTGGTATCTGTGTTCCGAGGCCCCGTTTGATCCGGAAGTGAAAAGATAATCAAGCATTTCTTTTGCTTCATCTAACAGTTTATTTCCGTTGTAGAGATTAAGGGAAAGTTCTCTGATTTGTTTTTCAAATTTGGATATCTCAAGTTTTTTGAGTTCAGCAGATATATATAACATATCCATTTTTTCTTTGAATTTATTTAAATATACATATATATCCATCAGTGTTCGAAGACCTGTCCCTCCGCCAATGTAATGTTTATATGCGTGAGCAATCATAAAGATATAAAAATCTTCCGCTGAAAGTTCTTTTCTGTATGGTGAATCTGTTTCTTTTAGGATCCTGTCCGTATTCTTATAATAGTTATTGATAACGGAAAGATGCTTTTCTTCCACAAACAATATACGATGAATCTCTATCTCGTAAACCGGCTTTTTCAGATAAATATCATGTGCCCCACGATTAAATGATTTCGTTTCATAGCCTAAATCGGTCATGATTTTTTTTATTAAATTAGTTTTTGTAGGATCAACTAATATATCGAGGTCGATCATCTGTCTAAGTTCTACCGAAGGATAGTAATCCATCATAACTGAACCTTTTAAAGGCAGATACCATATGCCGTTTTTTTCGAAAGAATCCGTAATGGTTTTTAGTTCATTTTTTAATAAAACATTCTTTCTCACGGATTTTGCGAGTGCCTGCTCAAAAGCTTTGTTTTGAACTCCAGCATCCTGAAATGCCTTCCCTACAATAGCAGCCATTGAATGTCTTTTAGATGCACTGTATAAGGCTTCCAAATCCATTGAAGAAATTCGACTCGCATCGGCCTTTTCACCATTTAAAACGCATCGGGATAAATATATTATATTGTCAATTTCTTCTCTAATCATAAGTTACCGAATATACAAAGGGCAGGGAATAAAACCCTGCCTTTATTTGTATTATTTTTAATTCTTATTTGATTTTGTAAAAAGAACAATACTTACAACTATAGCTGCAATAACAATAGCAATCGGAATTATTATAACCCAGATTTTCTTATTTCCTGTAACAGCCGTCGGAGTGTCATTATTAGCTGCTTTTTCCGAATCAGACGTTGATATTAATAATCCTGTACCCTCTGCAACCTGCGTCGTTCCGTCTTCCGAAGTTACGATAGTCTGATCATTGGTTTCTGTTTTATTTGCACCAGAATCAATCGAATCAATGGTTGTCGAATCGTTGTTGGCAGGTGTCAATGTTGTTACATTATCAGAAGAATTCACATCGGTATTAGTTGTATTTCCCGTACTTGTTGTGTTTCCGGTATTAGTCGTGTTTCCCGAATTGGTGTTGGAATCATCATTGGTCTCTTCATAGGAATACTCTCCAATATCAGAGTTTTCTGACTTATCATCCTTTGAGCCGTTATCGGTGTCTTCTCCTGTATTGTTTACAGTTTCTTTGTCAGGTTTATTATCAGGGTTTTCTACAGTTTCATCATTACCCTGCTGCTTCGAAGTATTATCATCATTACCCTGCAACACTGAAGTATATTCTACCTCGATTCCATCACCCACATTGATGTTAACATTGATAGTATTGCAGATAACCTTTTTCAGGGAAGTCATCCCCGAAAAAGAATCATCATACAAAGTATCTACCGTTTCCGGAATTGTGATTGTTTCGATAGTATTGCAGCCGTCAAAAGCTTTGCTTTCAATTTCCGAAACAGGGCTTCCTGCAATATTGGAAGGAATAATTATTTCTGTATCGTCTCCGACATATCCGCAGACTGATACATATCCTTCATGTACATGATAATAGAAATTACCGGCTGAATACTTTGTAGTATCCGTTTCGTCTGCATGTACAGGTATCGAAAAGCAGAAAACAAGTAATATTAATGATAATACGATAAAAAACGACTTCTTCATCATTTCCCTCGCATGCTTCATTTTATTGATCATCTGATTATCTCAGTTTAGTCAACATCTTCGAGGTCTCCAGGAATTTCTTCACCCGATGTTACAATCACATCTTCCTTATCAAATTCTATAACTTCCATCTCTAATAATTCGTACTGTTCTTTCATTCTTCAATTCATCCAATCATATTGATTAATTGATTGAAATTCCTCCTTTTTATGTCCAATGTAAGTATAATATAGTATTTAATAATCGTCCATTGAAAGATAGTTTACTAGAATGTCACAGAAATCATATCTCCGTATATCGTATGAAGATTTTCATCTGAATCGGTATATACAAGATATGCTCTAACATACCAGGTATCTCCTGCATGAACATTAGTTTTCGTCCAGGTATATCTGAAAGTACTTCCGTTCCAGGATCTTCCTCGAGCGTAAGTTGCCGTTTCTGCATTGAATCCGTCTCCGCTGGTACCAATTGAAGCATCGGTAGTTGCAATAACACCTCCGAGATTAATGGTGCCGCCTTCCGGAACAGTACTCATGGAGCCACACGATAATGTATTGTTGTTCGTATCTTTCTGAATATCAACAAGAGTTGTCGTTCCTGTTGCTTCAACTATAGTTCCATCATCAACAAATACAGCCGTAATTTCTTCATTTCTTTCATCGTATAATGACATATTCCTTGAGTAACTACGGATTTCAGAATTTGCATCTACCCAGTGACTGAATTTCTTACCGTTTGGAATAAGGGATTCATCTAAAGCAACCCTGACTAAATCATTCTGTCGATATGTTCCTGAACCGCTACCACCGTTAACTGTAACGGTATATGTGTTATTCTTCAGTTCATATACAGGATATATAATGGCTGTCATATTCTCAGATTGTAAG
>JAEEGK010001642.1_pt1 | contig 56161 bp, 46 predicted proteins | sample 8958771 | NCBI WGS metagenome assembly JAEEGK01 (sample SAMN16246547, study PRJNA631951) | gut metagenome | biome: gut microbiome; feature: rumen; material: SC-attached | host: Bos | place: Iran: Karaj | collected 2018-10 | reverse complement strand
TTATTTCATGTAACATCCAGAGAATCGAAGATAAGAACGACCTCATCAATGCCCTTGGTCAGGACAACATGTCACAGATTCAGAAGAGCGCTTCAATTGCACGTGCTCAGGCTGAAAAAGACGTAGCTATCGAGCAGGCTAAAGCAAAACAGCTTGCTAACGAAGCAAACGTTAACGCTGAAACAGATATTGCTGAAAGACAGAACCAGTTGGCTATCAAGCAGGCTGAACTCAAGAGAGAAGCCGATGTTAAGAGAGCTGAAGCTGATGCTGCATATCGTATTCAGGAAGAGGAACAGCGTAAATCAATCGAAGTTGCATCTGCTAACGCAGATATCGCTAAACAGGAAAGAGAAATTGAATTGAAGCAGAAAGAGGCTTCCGTTAAGGAACAAGAACTCGCTGCTTCGATCAAGAAGAAAGCTGATGCTGATAAATACGAACAGCAGCAGATGGCAGACGTTGAACTTTACAGAAGACAGCAGGAAGCTGAAGCTATGCGTGCACAGGCTGATGCAGCCAAGTATGCAGCAGAGCAGGAAGCTGAAGCTATCAAAGTTAAAGGTCTTGCTGAAGCTGAAGCTATCAGAGCTAAAGCTATCGCTGAAGCTGAAGGTATTGAAAAGAAAGCTCTTGCTCAGGCTAAGATGAAGGAAGCTTCAATCCTTGAAATGTACTTCAAGGTTCTTCCCGAAATCGCAGCAAACGTTGCAGCTCCTCTTTCAAGCGTAGACAGAATCACAATGTACGGCGAAGGCAATTCGGCTAAGATGGTATCAGATATCGTTAATTCTACAACTCAGATCTCTGAAGGACTTACTCAGGGTCTTGGAATCGATATCAAAACACTCCTTTCCGGAGCACTTGGCGGAGCAGCTTATTCTGCAGCTTCAAACCTTAAGGCTAACGGCAATGCAGAAGGCGCAAATGCTAAAACAGATGATTACAAGGAAGTTGAAACAGAAGAGTAATCTTCTTACAACCTGAGTAATTGAAATAAACAAATCAACGGGATCTCGAAAGAGGTCCCGTTTTTATATCTAAAGTTTTTTGGATTTTTTTATTTGAACTTATACAAAAGATTTTATGGTAAGAGAATTATTTATTATATTTCATGATCGAATCCGGAATTTTGATCTCGGTATAGATCAAAGCATATTCTTTCGGACTCAGATCGGGAAAGTTTTGTATGAAGTTTTTATCGTACTTTTTCTTAAGCTGATCTACGGCTTTATTATATGCGATGGCTGCCGTTATCTCGTCTTCGAATTCACCGACTTTGAGATATCCTTTTAAATGGATCTTTACTTCGTAAAAAGTCTTGTTGTTTCTGACAATCTTTCTGACGCCGTGATATCTGTTGATTATCTCGATATTTGAATATCTGAAATCGTAAGGATCGCCGTTTATGAATCTGTAATCTTTGTCTATAACGGCGTAAGAACCTATCGAGTATTTTTCGAGAAGATTTATCTGGTTGCCGTACTCATTGCAGAATAAATGACCGCCTCTTTTAATGATCTTGTGTTTTGAAAAATAAAACAGATCGTCTCGGTCGAATTTAAGTATCGTATTCTTATCGAGATAGTAGTAAAAGAAATTTGGCCTTAAATAAACGGGGTTTGAAATGTATATGCCGTTGTCCCTGAAATTGATAAGGATTATAAATTTTTCGTAAGGGATAGTAAAAGATTCCTCATATGAATCGATAACGATTTCCGGATAGTCGAATATTTTTGCAGCCTCCTCGTAACATTTGGAAGCGTCTTTTATCTTGTCAAAAGAACCCAAAGAGATATGCTTTGAGTTTCTCGTGATCGATACGCGATAGTAAACGGATCCGTCTTTTCTTTTTGCTTTAAAGATTCCCTTTTTGTTCATGGCAATATTATACAAAAGAATAGGCTGTATAATCAAAACAAATATTGATTTTGTAAAACTCTGATATTTTTTTAACATAATGATTTGCCCAAAAAGATGCATCGTGATATAATAAATTGAATAATTGTGAAACGCAGGAGCATATGGCAGATATGGAAATTTTATACAAAAGCACAAGAGACAATTCAAAGAGAGTGACTGCTTCTTATGCGATTACAAAAGGTATAGCTGATGACGGAGGACTTTACGTACCCGAAACGTTTCCTTCACTTGATATAAGTCTTGAAGAATTATCAAAACTTGATTATAAGGGTGTTGCTTACGAAGTAATGAAGCTTTTCTTTACTGATTTTACAAAAGAAGAACTTCTTTACTGTATCGATAAAGCTTATGATTCAAAATTCGATTCCAAAGAGATAGTACCTATGTCTTATGTGGACGGGGCATATTATCTGGAGCTTTTCCACGGTTCTACGATCGCTTTCAAGGATATGGCTCTTTCCATACTTCCTTATCTTATGAAAGTTTCAGCCAAGAAAAACAATATCAATGAAGATATCGTTATCCTTACCGCTACAAGCGGTGACACCGGTAAGGCTGCGCTCGCAGGATTTGCAGGAGTCGAAGGCGTAAAGATCATCGTCTTTTATCCGAAGGGCGGTGTTTCAGCCATCCAGGAAAAACAGATGGTAACACAGGTCGGGGACAATGTTAAAGTTGTAGGTATCAAAGGTAATTTCGATGATGCCCAGACCGGTGTAAAGAATATATTTGCAGACAAAGAATTCAATGAGATCTTAAATAAGTCCGGATACAGATTTTCATCCGCAAATTCCATCAACATAGGAAGACTTATTCCTCAGGTTGTATATTATGCATATTCGTATGCAAACCTTCTTGCTAACGGAAAGATCGAAGAAGGCGATCTTATAAACTTTGTTGTACCTACGGGTAACTTCGGAAATATCCTTGCAGGATATTTTGCAAAATGCATCGGTATTCCCATCAACAGACTTATCTGTGCATCCAACGAAAACAAAGTTTTGTATGATTTCTTTGAAACATCCGTTTATGACAAAAACAGAGATTTCATTCTTACAACTTCTCCTTCCATGGATATCCTTATTTCTTCCAATTTCGAAAGACTTATTTATCTTTCATGCGGAAGCGACAGTGAGAAGAATATAAAACTCATGAACGATCTTAAAGAGAAAGGTTCATACGAAGCAAGTGCAGATATGAAGAAATTCATTGATGAAAGCTTTACAGGCGGATTTGCTTCGGAAGAAATGGTTTCGAAGAGAATTAAAAATGTTTATGACAAGACAGGTTATGTTATAGATACACATACAGCAGTTGCATCTGCAGTTTATGAAGAGTATAAGAATGAAACAAAAGATGATACCAAGACAGTTATCGTTTCAACAGCTTCTCCTTACAAGTTTACAAGAGCTGTTCTTTCATCCATAGACGGTATCGATCATAAAGAAGATGATTTTGTTCTTGTCGATAAACTTTGTGAGCTTACGGGAATGAATATTCCCAAGGCTGTTACTGATATAAGAAATGCGGATATTCTTCATGATACCGTATGCGGTAAAGATGAAATGAAAGATGAAGTCAAAAAGTTTTTAAAACTTTAAGATAGAGGATTGTATGGACCGTAAGAAACATATTCTTATCGTCGATGACGTAACTACAAACTTAAAACTTGCTGCCGATGTGCTTAAAGACAATTATCAGCTTTCGATGGCAAAGTCCGGTGCGCAGGCTCTGGAATTCTTAAAGAAAGCCAGACCCGATCTGATCCTGCTTGATGTAAGAATGCCCGGAATGGACGGATACGAAACACTTGAGCATATCAAAGCGAATACCGAGACATCTAATATACCCGTAGTATTTTTAACAGTCGACGATCAGAGAGAAAGCGAAATAAAAGGACTTAAAATGGGAGCGATGGATTTTATCTTAAAACCCTTCGAGCCGGAGATCATGCTTTCAAGAATCGAGAAGATCTTGCAGATCGAAGATTTGAGAAAGAACCTTTCCAATTCCGCCAAAAAAGATCCGCTTACAGGACTTTGGAACAGAAAATTTATCGAAGACGATATCGACAAATATTTTATATCCAAGAACAAGGGTATTTTCCTTCTTTGCGATATCGATAATTTCAAATACGTAAATGATACCTACGGACATGTTTTCGGAGATAATGTTCTTTGCAATTTTGCAAAGATCCTTAAAGACAATGTAGGACCGAGAGACATGGCTGCAAGGATCGGCGGAGACGAATTCGCTGTATTCCTTAAAGGCGATTACAGTGATGATGAGATCAACGCATACTGCGATATCATTTTAAAGAGTGTTCACAACGATATGCGTGACGAATCCGAATTGTCTTATAATCCCACAGTATCGATCGGTATTTCCGTAGCGCCCGAAGACGGTATGGATTTCACCACTCTTTATCACAGAGCCGACAAGGCCTTGTATTACGTAAAGCAGAACGGTAAAGACAATTATCATTATTACAAACAGCGTGAAGAATATTTAAACAATACGATCGAAAACTTCAACAGCGAGACAGACCTTTCGAGACTCGAAGGCTTTATGAAAGAAAAGAGTTACGAAAACGGTGCATTGAGAGTTGAATACGAAGGATTCAAGAATATCGTTCATTTTGTACAGAGAACCATCGCAAGATCCAATCAGACTGTATGGATGATCCTCTTTACACTTACTCATTCGGGTCCCGAGAAACTTTCTACCGAACAGCTTGAAGAAGCAATGCAGCAGGTTGAGAGAGCTATCGTCGTATCATTAAGAATGGGAGATGTAACTACACAGTATTCATCATTCCAATATGTAACCCTTCTTATGAATGCAAACGAAGAAGATTCAAGAGCGATAGCACAGAGGATCATAATGACCTGGCAGGAAGTTTCCGAAGACAGGCACATGACTCTTACATACGATCTAAAGAATATAGTTCCCAAGTAAAAAATAGGCCCCTTTTTCAAGGGGCTTAATTTTTTTGTTTTATCTTTTTGAAATTGGGATGTAGATCTGATCTTCCATAATGGGTTTGTAAGCGGGTCTTATGATCTTGCCGTTATTTGATAATTCTTCGAGACGGTGAGCAGACCAGCCGGCTATACGTGCGATCGCAAACATCGGAGTGAAGAGTTCCGAAGGAAGCGAGAGCATGTTATATACGAAACCGGAATAGAAGTCAACGTTTATACAAACGCCTTTGTACATCTTACGTTCGGAAGCGATGATCTTGGGAGCGAGTTCCTCGACTTTTGAATAAAGTCCGAATTCGTCGCTTAAGCCTTTTTCTTTCGAAAGCTGTTCAACATAACCTTTGAAGATGCATGCTCTGGGATCGCTTGTTGAGTAGATCGCGTGACCTACACCGTAGATGAGACCCTGATGGTCGAATGCTTCTTTGTGAAGAAGTTTTCTCAAGTATGCGCTTATTTCTTCATCATCGTTCCAGTCTTTAACTTCTTTTTTCATTTCTTCAAACATCTGAACTACCTTGATGTTTGCTCCGCCGTGACGGGGTCCTTTTAATGAACCGAGTGCAGCGGCAATGGCTGAATATGTATCTGTTAAAGTTGATGTAACAACGTGTGTTGTAAATGTTGAATTGTTTCCGCCGCCATGCTCCATATGAAGAACTAAAGCGAGGTCTAAAAGCTTTGCTTCAAGGGGTGTATACTTGCTGTCGGCCCTTAAAAGTGATAGTATGTTTTCAGCTGTTGAAAGCTCGGGATTCGGCCTGTGAATGAAGAGCGAATTGCCGTCATGATAGTGGCTGTAAGCCTGATATCCGTAGATCGCAAATTCAGGGAAAAGAGCTATCAGCTGAAGACACTGCCTTAATACATTCGGTATCGAAACATCATCGGCTCTGTCGTCATAGGAATATAAAGTTAAAACGCTGCGGGCAAGAGTATTCATCATATCCTTGCTGGGCGCTTTCATAATGATATCACGTACAAATCCCGTAGGAAGTGAACGATATTCTCCTAGTATTTCTTTGAAAGAATTGAGAGCTTCGACTTTCGGTAATTCACCGAATAGAAGAAGATAAGTGATTTCTTCGAATCCGAAACGGTTGTCGTTTGAAAAACCGTTTACGAGGTCTTTGACATTATAACCTCTGTAGAATAATTCTCCGGGTAAAGGGATCTGTTCCCCGTCAACAATTTTGTTGGCACGTACGTCAGATATGTGGGTCAGACCGGTAAGTACGCCTCGTCCGTTTAAATCTCTAAGGCCGCGCTTGACATCGTATTTTACGAACAATTCGTTGTCGATGATGTTTCTCTCGTAACACTTGTCCGCAAGTTTGATAATTTCGGGTGTGATTTCGCTGTGTTTACTTGACATGTTTGGCCCCCTTTTTTATTTATTTGTCATGGTAATGACATTTATTAGTATACATAACTTAAAAACACGGTATTATTACTATAACATATATAAAAATATATATCAAAAAGAATTGCTAAAGTTAACAAAAAGTTTACATAAGAGGAAAAGTAATGGGAATGCTTGATTTTATCAGAAAAGAGATGGCTTCAAAGGGTTATGACTGGTACTTTTTAAAAGACTGCGACCCTCATATGAGCGAATACGTAAACGACTATTATAAATTCAGGACTGTTGCATCCGGTTTTACCGGATCAAACGGTACGCTGGCCGTTGGTATCGATAAAGCTTATCTTTTTACAGACGGCAGATATTTTATCCAGGCCGAAAAAGAACTTTCGGGTTCGGGTATCGAACTTATGAAGCTTTCAACACCCGGATACCCTACGATAAAAGGGTTTATAAAAGATAAATTGAAAGACAAAGCAATTGTGGCATGTCCTTCGGATATCTTTTCGTATAAAGAATTTCTCGATTACGGCTTTAATGCTCTAGATGATGACAACGAGATCTTTTTAAATGCATACAGAAAATATTATAACGAGGCATATCCCGAACCCGTTATCAACCAGAATATAAATATCCTTCCTTTGGATCTTACCGGAGAAAGTGCAAAAGAGAGGATCGAAAAAGTCAGAAAGTTTTTATGTGAAAGAGATATTTTTTATTATTTCAGCGCTTCTCTTGATACGAATATGTGGCTTTTGAATTTAAGAGGAAATGCAATAAAATACAATCCTCTGGTCATGTCATTCTTAATGATCACACAAACCCATGCGGTTGCATTTCTTTATGCGGAAAACGGATTTGCTGACAGTGTACAATTCGAGAAGGCTTTCAACTATCTGAAAGATAACGGAGTAAATGTCTTTCTTTACAAGAATTTTGAATGGTATGTAAGAAATCTTCCGACAAAGAAAAAGGCTTGCTTTGCATTTGACAAGATGCCTGTTAAATATGCCAGGATCCTTGATGAACATGAATTCAGTCTTTTTAATCTCGATTGCAATGTCTCCATGATGAAATCGATTAAAAACGAGACAGAGATCGCGAACATAAGAAAAGCGTATAGGAAAGACAATAAAGTTGTTTGCGAATTCATCGACTGGATGAGTAAAAATGATGTTTTAACCATGGACGAATACAAGCTTTCTTTGAAACTTGATGAGTTAAGACTTTCGAACCCCGATTGCTACGATCTTTCATTTGATACCATATCCGCATCCGGAGCAAACGCTGCAATGATGCATTATGAAGCAAAAGAAAACGACTGCTCGAAGATCCTTAATGACAATCTGTATCTCTTTGATTCGGGCGGACAGTGGAATGGCGGTACTACTGACATTACAAGAACGATCGCGATCGGAAATCCCTCATATGAGATGAAGCATGATTATACAAAGGTTGCAAGAGGAATGCTTGCTTTGATGAATGCCGTATTCCTTGAAGGATGCACCGGCATAAATCTTGATATCTTTGCCAGAGAACCGATGTGGGAAGAGGGCGATGATTACAAATGCGGAACGGGGCACGGCATTGGCTATATGCTTTCCGTTCATGAAGGTCCTCATGCGATAAGGTGGATCCAGAATCCTATGGGCAGGGACACTGTTCTTAAAAGCGGAATGCTCGTATCCGATGAACCCGGTATTTACAGGGAAGGCAAATATGGCATAAGGATAGAGAATATCCTTCTGGTGAGAGATAAGTTCGAAACGCCTGACGGCAGGTTTTTATGCTTTGAATGTCTGACTTACGTTCCTCTTGACGAAAAGCTCATTTTAAGAGATGAGATGAGTGAGAAAGAAATACGCTGGCTTGACGATTATCAGAACAAATGCAGGACAGAAAATCAGGCATAAATTGAACATTTTATGTATTAGTCAAAGCTAATTTGAATAAGATGTTAAAAATTTGTTAAATAAATAACATATAGGATAAAGTCTCTTGACTTTGAAGTTATTTATTTTTATACTATTTTACGGTGCGTAATAATCCTGTAATACATTTAGGATATACAAAAATAAATATTTAAAGGAGATACATTTATGGCAATCGATTTAAGTCAGTATGGTATTAATGCCAGCGAGATTATCCACAACCCTTCATATGAGTTCTTATATGAAGAGGAAATGAAGCCTGAACTTCAGGGCTTTGAAAAAGGTGTTGAGACAGAACTCGGCACAGTTAACGTTATGACAGGTATCTACACCGGTCGTTCACCTAAAGACAAATACATCGTTATGGATGCTAATTCCAAAGATACTGTTTGGTGGACATCGGAAGAATACAAGAACGATAACCATCCCATGAGCGAAGAAACATGGGCAGTTGTTAAGGATCTTGCTAAGAAAGAACTTAACGGCAAGAGACTTTTCGTTATGGATGCTTTCTGTGGTGCAAACAAGGATTCCAGAATGGCTGTTCGTTTCATCATGGAAGTTGCTTGGCAGGCTCATTTCGTTAAGAACATGTTCATCCAGCCTACAGAAGAAGAACTTGCAAACTTCAAGCCTAACTTCGTAGTTTACACAGCTTCTTTTGCAAAAGTTGACAATTACAAAGAACTTGGTCTTAACTCTGAAACATGTGTTGCATTCAACACAACAAGCCGTGAACAGGTTATCTTAAATACATGGTACGGCGGAGAAATGAAGAAGGGTATGTTCTCTATGATGAACTACTACTTACCTCTTCAGGGCATGGCTTCTATGCACTGCTCAGCTAACACAGATATGGAAGGTAAGAACACAGCAATCTTCTTCGGTCTTTCAGGAACAGGTAAGACAACACTTTCTACAGATCCCAAGAGACTCCTCATCGGTGATGACGAGCACGGCTGGGATGACAACGGCGTATTCAACTTCGAAGGCGGATGCTACGCTAAGGTTATCAACCTTGACAAAGAATCCGAGCCCGATATCTACAATGCTATCAAGAGAAACGCTCTTCTTGAGAACGTAACTGTTGATGCTAACGGCAAGATCGATTTCGCTGACAAGACAGTTACAGAGAACACTCGTGTATCTTATCCTATCGAGCACATCGAGAACATCGTTAAGAAAGTTAACGGTATCTCAGCAGGTCCCGATGCTAAGAACGTAATCTTCTTATCAGCAGATGCATTCGGAGTACTTCCTCCCGTATCTATCCTTACACCTGAGCAGACACAATACTACTTCTTATCAGGTTTCACTGCTAAGCTTGCAGGTACAGAGCGTGGTATCACAGAGCCCACACCTACATTCTCAGCTTGCTTCGGACAGGCATTCCTTGAGTTACATCCTACAAAGTACGGTGAAGAACTCGTTAAGAAGATGAAGAAGAGCGGCGCTAAGGCTTACCTTGTAAACACAGGCTGGAACGGAACAGGAAAGAGAATCTCCATCAAGGATACTCGTGGTATCATCGATGCAATCCTTAACGGCGACGTTCTTACAGCTCCTACAAAGAAGATCCCTGTATTCGATTTCGAAGTTCCTACAGCTCTTCCCGGAGTTGATCCTGCGATCCTTGATCCTCGTGATACATATGCAGATGCTTCCGAATGGGATGCAAAGGCTAAAGATCTTGCTGAAAGATTCATCAAGAACTTCAAGAAGTATGAGACAAACGATGCAGGTAAGGCACTCGTTGCAGCAGGTCCTCAGTTATAATTCAAATAAATATTCAGGAAGCAGGGTTTTATCCCTGCTTCTTTTTTTATGTTTTTATATCTTATTAAAATCTTTATTTTGTTTGATATTTCGGTTAAAATACTATGTATGTAAAAGGATTTTCGAGGTGATCTTATGAGTAAAGAACTTATAGTCGGAGATTACATGTTTTCTACACTTGAAGAAGCAAATGTAGCAAAACTTGAATTGGATAAAATACAGAAACTTACCGAAAAACTCGTCGACGCTGATGATGAGATGCTTTTTAAGGTATATAACAGAAGTATTGAAAAGAATACTTTCAGAACACCCGTAGGCCTTGAATTTATGAAAGTACTGAAAAAACGTCTTGAGAAATCAAGGAAGATCAAGGATAATGTTCTGCCCATCCCGGTCAGTGTAAATAATCTTGAGATAAGCGAAGCCAAAGAGAAGGAAGATGATATAAAGAAAGTAAGGGATGATGCAAAGAAATATTCCTCTTTCTTTAAATGGTCATTATTTATTAACGCTGTGCTGGTGATCGTTATAATCGCTTTATTTGTGATAACAGGCACTTCCAAGAATCCCAACATAATCAATTATGAGAATGCACTTATCGACAAGTATTCATCCTGGGAATCCGAACTTAATCAAAAGGAAAAAGACTTAAGGGTTAAGGAAAAAGAGATCAAGGACAGAGAAAGTGCATTAAATGATGCAGGCATTTATCTGCCTGAAGAGGAATAAACGTTTTTTGATTTTTTCACATTTTTGTCATATTTGCCTTATATAATATGATTTATTAAAAACGACATAATTTTTCATTATTCGGGGGAATTCTATGAAAAAATCAAAGATAATGGTCGTTGATGATGAGCAGAGAATGCGTAAGATCATCAATGACTTTTTAACCAAGAACGGTTACACTGTCATTGAAGCCTGTGACGGTGAAGAAGCATTAGATAAATTCTACGAAGATTCAGATATCGATTTAATTCTTTTGGATATCATGATGCCCAAACTTGACGGCTGGGGCGTATTGAAAGAGATCAGAAAAGAATCCAAAGTTCCCATTATCATGTTAACAGCAAGAAGCGATGAGTCCGACGAATTACTCGGATTTGATCTTGGCGTGGATGAATATATTACAAAACCTTTCTCGCCGAAGATCCTTGTTGCGAGAGTTGAAGCGGTACTAAGAAGAACTCAGGGTGTGGGATCGAAGGATATTCTCGAGACTGCCGGTATCGTGATGAACAAGCTTACTCATGTCGTTACCGTTGACGGAGAAAATGTTGAATTCAGCTACAAGGAATTTGAACTTCTTGCTTATTTCCTCGAGAATGAAGGCATCGCTCTGCCGAGAGCCAATATATTAAACAATGTCTGGAACTACGATTATTACGGTGAAGACAGAACCATCGACACTCACGTAAAAAAGATAAGATCCAAACTTGGCGATAAAGGAAAATACATTAAAACGATCTGGGGTATAGGATACAAATTTGAAACGGTCGATTAAAACACAATTTTCTTGGATATTCATACTTATACTTGCCGGAAACGTTGTTCTCTGCATGGTTTTAAATCTTTTCTTTTTGAAGCAGTTTTATTTTGCAAATAAGAGAAAGAGTATTAACGATGCATATGAAGTTTTAAACCAGGCCAGCATAGACAGAAGACTTATGGATTCGGATTTTCACGAAGAACTGCTCGTTCTTTGCGAAACTTCGGATCTTTCTATCATAGTTCTCGATAATAACGCAAATGTTATCGCTTCTTTAAAGAGTGACGACAAGAATCTTTTAGGTCAGATGATCGATCCTTCGTTTATGTTTGTTAACAAGGACGATCCCGATTATCTTCAGGTTCACAATGTTCAGGACACTTATTCCAATAACAAATACCTCGAAATGAGAGGTTATCTGGCTAATAACGAGCCTTTTCTGATCAGATGTTCATACATTTCGGTTGAAGACAATGTTGCCATCTCAAATAAATTCATCTGTATTGTCGGTTTATTCGCACTGACTGTCGGTGCTCTTTTTATCATTTTCTTTACAAATCGTATCACCAAACCTATCTTAAGGCTTACCGAGATCTCGTCAAGGATGAAAGATCTTGATTTTGATGCGAAATTCGAGCCTCAGGGAAAGACTGAGATCGATGTGCTCGGAGAGAATATGAACGATCTTTCCGATAAGCTTGAAAAAACGATCTCCGAGCTTAAAAGTGCCAATAATGAGCTTTTGAGAGACATCGAGAAAAAAGACAGAAACGAAGAGATGCGAAAGGAATTCATTGCCAACGTTTCTCATGAATTAAAAACACCTATCGCTTTGATCCAGAGTTATTCCGAAGGTTTGAAGGAAGGAATTATCGATGATGAGGAAAGCAGGGATTATTATCTGGATGTTATCATCGATGAATCGAACAGAATGAACAATCTCGTTAAGGATCTTATGACGCTTTCCGAACTCGAATTCGGAAACAAGCCTATCGAGATCGAGAGATTTAATATCGTCGAAATGATCAATAACAAGATATCTTCCTCGAGTATCCTTTTAAAACAAAACGATATAACTCTCGAATTCGGAAATTCCGAAGAAGAGATCTTTGTCTGGGCGGATGAGTTCAAGACAGAAGAAGTTCTCGAAAACTATATTTCAAATGCCATCCATTACTGTGAAGGCGAAAAGAAGATCATTATAAGTCTTGAAAAGAAAGAAGAGACTGTAAGGATAAATGTATTTAATACCGGTTCAAAGATAAATGATGAAGATGCCGAGAGAATATGGGAAAAATTCTACAAGGCAGACAGAGCGAGAAGCCGTGATTACGGCGGTACGGGCATCGGATTATCTATCGTAAAAGCCATAATGACATCCATAAATATGGCTTACGGCAGTTTCAATGAGGAAAACGGAGTAAACTTTTACTTTGAATTGCCGATAAAATAATATGGATTGATTTTTAATTTTGTGTAAAAGAGATTCGGATTATGAAGAAAAAGTATTTTTTGATCATTTGTACGGCGTTATTTTTGCCTTTATGCGCCTGCTTTAATGCCATACCCGAACTTAGCGAAGAAGATGAAGCTAAGGTTGTAAGATATATGGCAGATGCTGTTTTGGAGCATGACAAGAATTATCAGGCAAGACTCCTTGATGAGGAAGAAAAGCAGAAAGCTCTTGAAGAAGAGGCGATCAAAGCCGAAAAGTTAAAGAAAATTGAAGAAGAGGAAGTAAGACTTAAAGAGGAGAAGGCTCAGAAGAATACGCCTGATGATGTGTCAACGAGCTATGCCGTTAAATCTTACGGACCTGATGAGATCAATGATTATCTCGGTATCGACGGTGTCGAATTTGTTTTTGCAGGAGAGGAAGTCGTAAGCAAATATCCTCAGAACGACTCAAACCTTGGATTTGCTTTCACTGCATCCGATCAGAACAAGCTTATGATCGTCAAATTCAACATATGCAATGATTCCGTCGATAAAGCTTACGTTGATCTTGCTACTGTAAATCCCAAATTCAAAGCGATCATCAACGATTCGACCAAGATAAGTGCTTCAAAAGTGCCTTTGGATGATGTACTTAACTTCTTTGAAGGCAGTATCGATCCCGGTAATGTAAATCAGGTAGTTCTTATTTATGAGATTCCAGAGGATACCTTGATAGAAACGCTCGATCTAAGCCTTTCGGCATTCGGAAAAGATGCCATTAAGATCAGTTTGAAATAACAACAAAACCCCAAATGATAAACATTTGGGGTTTTTTAATGCCGGCGGCGGGACTTGAACCCGCACGTTGTTGCCAACAACAGATTTTGAGTCTGCCTCGTCTGCCATTCCGACACGCCGGCGAACAAAAGTATATTATCATAAATAACACACATATTCAAGGATTTTTATATAGTAAAAAAATGCTTTTTGTTGTAAAATTATAGGGTATGGACTAAGGAGAGAACATGAATTGTTATGAGTGTAAAAAAAGAATAAAAGACTTTCTTAATGATTCATTGAATTCCAAAAATTGCATCGCTTTTGTGGAACATGTAAAGTCATGCAACGAGTGCATGGAAGAGCTGTCGATAGAGTTTCTCGTTAACGAAGGTTTGAAGCGTCTCGATACCGCAACATCCTTTGATCTTGAAAGAGAACTTAACGAAAAGATCAATCAGGCTTATTCGAAGGCTAAGTTTTACAAGCATTTTGCACTTATCTGCAGTATCGTTGTTTTTGCGACTGCATTTATTTTGGGAGTCTTTTTATCCACTCTATTCTCGTATTAAATCGGATTCTTTATCATGGAAAAATTACTTCTTGTAGACGGAAACAGCATAATGAACAGGGCATTTTACGGTGTGCCCGATCTTACCAACGTAAACGGTTTGCATACAAACGCGGTTTACGGTTTTTTGAATATCCTTTTCAGATTCCTTGATGAAGAAAAGCCTGATTATCTTGCTATCGCATTTGATCTTCATGCACCCACTTTCAGACATAAGCTTTATGATGCTTACAAGGGCACCAGAAAAGGAATGCCCGATGAACTTAGAGAACAGGTGCCTTATATAAAAAATCTCGTAAAAGAGATGAATATCAAAACTCTTGAACTTGAAGGATATGAAGCTGACGACCTTCTTGGTACCATGGCTAAAAAGGCTCAGAAAGAAGGCATCGAAGTTTCGCTTCTTTCGGGGGACAGGGATCTTTTACAGATCGCAGATGAGCATATTAAGATCCGTATCCCCAAAACCATAAAAGGGCAGACTACGGTCGAAGATTATTATCCTGCCGATGTTTATGCAAAATACAATGTGACACCCGAGGAATTCATTCATATGAAGGCTCTTATGGGGGACTCTTCGGATAATATCCCCGGTGTTCCCAAAGTAGGCGAAAAGACAGCAGCTGAACTTATCGTTACATATCATTCGCTTGATAAGATATACGAGTCCTTAAGTGAGATCTCCAAGAATGCGATCAGAACATCTCTTGAAGAGAACAGGGATCTTGCATACCTTTGTCTTAAGCTTGCAACGATCGAGATAAATGCTCCGATCGAATTCGATAAAGAAGAATTAAAAAATGTCATTACATATTCCGAGGGCGGATACAATATCTTAAAAGAACTCGGACTCAAAACATATATCAAAAAGTTTGAAGACAACATGACTGCAGAGGTTAATGAGGCTGAATTCGATGAGCCCGAGATAACTGTCTTTGATTCAAACGATAAGATATTAAGTCTTTTTGACAACATAAAAAAAGAAAAAGATGCGGCATTTATCAAAGGCATGTTCGGCTCAATGATCAAGTATGCTGATAATTATTCTTTTGTGCCGAATACTGTTGATATCTGTTCTCTGATAAAAAAGATCGTTTTTGAGTCGGATGTTCTGCTTACGGTTCATAAAGCATCCGATGTTTATGAACTTTTATCAGATGATGATCTTAATGTTATCTCAAAGAAGATCACGGATAAGATATTCGCACTTGATATCGCATCCTATATCGTGAATCCTTTAAACAATTCATACACTATCGACGGAATGCTGTCGGATTATCTCGGACTTTCGGTTCAGAGCGAAAGCGTATCCGAGAAAGATCTTGCAAAGGTTGTTTACGGTTTCGGCAAACTTAAAAACGAACTGGATGAAAGACTTATCGAATCAGGTCAGAAAGATCTTTATACAGATATAGAAATGCCTTTGAGTCTTGTGCTTTTTGAGATGGAAAAGACAGGTATCAAAGTCAATAAAGGCGATCTTAAAAAGTACGGTGAGGAGCTGAGCGTATCCATTGAAGTTTTGGAAAAGAAGATCTACGAAGAGGCAGGAGAAGAATTCAATATCCTTTCTCCGAAACAACTCGGAGTGATCCTTTTCGAGAAGATGAATATGCCTTATTCAAAGAAAACAAAGACAGGTTATTCGACATCTGCGGATGTGCTCGAAAAACTTGCGGCAGATTATCCCTTTGTTTCCAATATCCTTGAATACAGAGCTTTAACAAAACTTAATTCAACATATGCGCAGGGTTTATCCGATGCTATCGCTGAAGACGGAAGGATACATTCCCATTTCTTACAGACAGTTACTGCGACCGGAAGGATTTCATCCGCAGAACCGAACCTTCAGAATATCCCCATAAGGACCAAACTCGGAAGGGAGTTAAGAAAGGTATTTGTTCCGAAGGACGGATGCATATTTGCGGATGCCGATTATTCACAGATCGAACTTCGTATCCTTGCACATCTTTCAAATGATGAAACTCTTATAGATGCATTTAACTCAGGCAAAGATATACATTCACTTACGGCTTCGAAGGTATTTAATGTTCCTATCGAGGAAGTCAGCGATTCGCAGAGAAGAGCTGCCAAAGTAGTCAATTTCGGTATAATTTACGGTATGTCTTCGTTCTCGCTCGGACAGGATCTTGAGATCACAAGGAAAGATGCAGAGAAGTATATCAAAGACTATTTCGAAGGTTATCCCGGCATCAAAAAGTATCTCGACACTTGTGTTGAAAGCGCGAAGGAAACAGGTTATTCGGTTACTGCTTTTAAGAGAAGAAGACCGATCCCCGAATTAAAAGCATCGCAGTTTATGCAAAGAGAGTTCGGCAAGAGAGTTGCGATGAACGCACCCATCCAGGGTACTGCGGCAGACATTATGAAGATCGCGATGATCAATGTCAGAGATTCGCTTATTAAGAATGATCTTACTTCAAAGATCCTCATTCAGGTTCATGATGAACTTCTTTTGGAGATAGGAGAAAACGAAAAAGATCTTGCGGTTAAGATCCTTCGCGAAGAAATGGAAAATGCGATAAAGCTTTCAGTTCCTTTAAGCGTTGATCTGCATATCGGAGAAAACTGGTATGAAGCAAAATAAATCTTACATAATCGGGATCACAGGAGGGATCGGCTCCGGCAAATCTCTGGTCCTCGATTATCTCAAAGATAAATACGATTGTCTTATCATAAAAGCGGATGATATCGGCAATGAGGTAAAGCTTAAAGGCAGAGAATGCTATGAGCCTGTTGTTTCTTTGTTAGGGAAAGATATCCTCGGGGAAGACGGAGAGATAGTCAAATCCAGAATGGCTGATAAGATCTTTGCAGATGAGAAACTTGTCGATAAAGTAAATGCCATCATTCATCCCGCAGTAAAAAACGTGATCTGCAAACAGATACTTTTGGACAGAGGCAAACATAAATTCATCGTCGTTGAGGCTGCGCTTCTTATAGAAGCTTCGTATTTCGATCTTTTTAATGAGATATGGGTCGTAGATGCCGATAAGGATGTAAGGATCAAAAGACTCATGGAATCAAGAGGTTATTCTCTTGAAAAATGTGAGAGTATCATAGCAAAGCAGAACGATCTTGATTATTACTGCTTGCAAAGCGACATATATATGAATGAAAATCCGGATTCCGATTATTACGGAATAAGGATCGTTCCAAACAATTCCAACATTGAAGATTTATATGATGTAACAGATAAGGTTATGGAGGAAATCAATGGCCGCATCGGAAAATACTAAAGAAGGTCTCGTATTCGGACTCGATATAGGTACTCGCGCTGTTGTAGGTGTAGTCGGTTACAGAGATAAAGACAAATTCATAGTAAAAGCGATAGAATCCATCGAACATGACACACGTTCTATGCTCGACGGTCAGATACATGATATAGAGAGAGTTGCAGGTACCATCGTTGCCGTTAAGGAAAAGCTTGAAAAGAAATGCAAGATTACCCTTAAGGACGTATGTATCGCTGCCGCAGGCCGTGTTCTTAAAACGGAGAATGTTCATGCAGAGATAGTTTACAACGATGAGACAATGATCCTCGATGAGCATATATTCGATCTTCAGTCAAAAGGTGTTGAAGAAGCTTACAAGAAATTCCAGACCGATAACGAATTCGGAGAAAAGTATTACTGCGTCGGAAAGAGTGTTATCAAGTATTACATGAATGACATCTTTATGATGAATCTTTTGAATCATAAGGCGAGAAAGATATCGGTCGATATGATCTGTACTTTCCTTCCTTACGATGTTGTTGAAGGCCTTAATACCGCAGTTGAAATGGCCGGCCTTTCGGTATGCAATCTGACTCTCGAGCCTATTGCCGCTATCGAAGTTGCTATTCCCGAGAAATTCAGGATGTTAAACATCGCACTTGTCGATGTCGGAGCGGGAACAAGCGATATCTGTATCACAAAAGACGGATCTGTTACGGCATACGGAATGATCCCTGTTGCAGGTGATTCATTAACAGAGATAATCGCAAATTACTGCCTTGTTGAATTTAACGAAGCAGAAAAGATCAAAAAAGGCATAGAAGACGAAGAAGAAGTTGAATACGAGGATATCCTCGGTATCAAATCCACGATCACGAGAAAAGAAGTACTGGATATCCTTGATGACCATATCAAAGAAATGACCAAGATGGTTTCTGATGAGATCACCAGACTTAACGGCGGAAACAAAGTCGGGGCGATCTTCGTTGTCGGTGGCGGTGGAAGGATCGAAGGATACACTAAATATCTTGCAGAGATCCATGATATCCAGGTTAACCGTGTAGCACTTCGCGGCGAAGAGGTTATGGGTAAGATCGAATTCAAGGATAATTCCGTCAGCAAGGATTCGCTCATCGTTACACCTCTCGGTATCTGTTTACATTTCTACGAAGAGAACAATTCGTTCATCAATGTATCTTTAAACGATGACAGACTTAAACTTTACGATAACGGTAATGTAACTGTTGTTGATGCGGTAATGCAGATCGGTCTTGATAATAATGCATTATTCCCAAGGCGCGGCGATTCTCTTGAATTCACATTAAACGGTGAAGAAAAGAGCATTAAGGGCGAACTCGGAGAACCCTGCATCGTATATCTTAATTCCGAACTTACCAATCTTCATGCGGTATTACATGCAAACGATTATATTAAACTTGTGCCTTCTACCAAGGGTGCCAAGGGCAGCATTACTCTCGGCAAACTCAATAAAGGTAACAAGAAACTTAATATCACCGTAAACAATATGAATGTAACTTTACCGAATCTCTGCACGGTTAACGGCGAGATCGCTGTTGATTCATATAAGATCCAGGACGGCGATGATGTAGAAGTCCTTGATTATCTTACCGTTTCACAGGTATTGGAACTTGTCGATATCACGCTTAATGAGAATCAGTATGTGACGGTCAACAATTCGCCCGCGGATGCTGATACAAAAGTATATTCAAGATTTAATGTGGATATACTCGAAAAAGGCGAAGTTACTTACGCCGATCTTCCCGAAGATGAAAAAATAAAAACGGAAGATGAAAAAGGTAACGAAAAAGAATCTTCGGATAAAGAAGACAAGAAAGAAAAATCCTTAGAAAGTATTCTTACAAAGACCATAAATGTTACCGTTAACAGTGAAAATATCGTTCTTGATAATAAAGAATCATATGTTTTCGTAGATGTTTTCGATCATATAGATTTCGATCTTTCGAAACCTCAGGGTCAGGGTATCGTAACGCTTTTAAACGGCAGATCTGCAGATTTCCTTGAGGAATTAAAAGACGGTGATATCGTTGAAATATACTGGAAGGAAAAAGACAAATGAGAATCACCGCGATAGCTTCCGGAAGCAGCGGAAACTGCATTTATGTCGGAGATGATAATACGCATATCCTTATCGATGCAGGCATATCCGCAAAAGCCGTGGAAGAAGGATTAAACGGTCTTGATCTTACTTTGGACGATATAGATGCCATATTGATTACTCATGAACATTCGGATCATATAAAAGGTCTCGGGGTTCTGGAACGAAAAAAAGAGATCCCGATATATGCTTCCATGGGTACCATTGAAGGTCTGTATTCGGCTAAGGGCCTCGGAAGTTTCAATTTGGACTGTATCAGATCATTAAGAGATCTTTCACCTTTTTCTATAAATGATTTTACATTTACTCCGCATCCCATAAGTCATGATGCAAACGAACCTCTTTGTTTTTCTTTTTCGAATAACGGTAAGAACGCTGCGGTAGTAACAGACCTCGGCTGTTTTGATGAGGAACTTATCGATTCGATGGGAAAACTTGATTTCATTTTTGCTGAAGCAAATCACGATATAAGAATGCTTCAGCTCGGGCCTTATTCATATTCTTTAAAGCAGAGGATCCTTTCGGATAACGGGCATTTATCGAACGAAGCGAGCGGAAGATTTATTTCCAAATTGCTAAACGATGATATTAAAGGTATAATGTTAGGGCACTTGAGTGATAAAAACAATCTGCCGGACCTTGCTTACGAAGCGGTAAAAGTTGAGATCACAATGTCGGATACCAAGTACGACGGCCTGGATTTTCCGATATATGTTGCAAAAAGAAGTGAATTATCAAAGATCATCGATCTTTAAATATATATTAAGGAGTTAAACACATGAAGAAAACAATCATCACAGTTGTAGGAAAAGACGGTGTAGGCATCATCGCCAAGATCTGTACTTATCTTGCAAATAATCATATCAATATCGAGGATATCTCACAGACCATTACCGGAGGCTTTTTTAACATGATGATGATCACTGATATGAATGAAGCATCTAAGCCCATTGGTGATATCTCCGATGAACTCGCGCAGATCGGTGAGGAGATCGGCGTAGTGATCAAATGTCAGAGAGAAGAGATCTTTGATTCGATGCACAGAATTTAATTCGGAAAACTTTAAGGAGATATTTTAAACATGATCAATATAAACGAAGTATCCGAAACAAATGAAATGATCGAAAAGGAAAACCTTGATGTAAGAACCATTACAATGGGTATTTCACTTCTCGACTGCATCGATTCGGATCTTGAGAAAGTTAAGAAAAACATTTACGACAAGATCTACAACAAAGCAAAAGATCTTGTTAAGACAGGTAAAGAGATCGAAAAGGAATTTGGTATTCCCATCGTAAACAAAAGAATTTCTGTAACTCCCATTTCTTTAGTCGGTGCCGCAGCATGCAGATCTTCATCAGATTTTGCATCACTTGCCGTAGTACTCGATGATGTTGCTAAAGAAGTAGGTGTAAACTTTATCGGCGGTTATTCTGCACTTGTTTCAAAAGGTATGACACCTGCAGAAGAACTGCTTATCAAATCCATTCCCGAAGCTCTTTCAAAGACTGACAGAGTCTGCTCATCCATCAACCTTGGCTCCACAAAGACAGGTATCAATATGGATGCCGTAAAGCTTATGGGCGAGATTATTAAAGAGACTGCCGAATATACAAAGGAAGTCGATTCACTCGGATGTGCAAAGCTTGTTGTATTCTGCAATGCTCCCGATGACAATCCTTTTATGGCAGGTGCTTTCCACGGAGTAACAGAAGCCGACTGCATCATCAATGTCGGTGTATCGGGCCCCGGTGTTGTAAAGACAGCACTTGAAAAAGTAAGAGGAAAGGATTTTGAGATCCTTTGCGAGACAATAAAGAAAACTGCATTTAAAGTTACGAGAGTAGGTCAGCTTGTAGCAAAAGAAGCATCCGAGAGACTTAATGTTCCTTTCGGTATCGTAGACTTATCGCTTGCGCCCACACCTGCGATCGGTGATTCCGTTGCTGATATCCTCTGTGAGATCGGTCTTGAACATGCCGGTGCTCCCGGAACAACGGCTGCTTTGGCATTACTTAACGATCAGGTTAAAAAGGGCGGTGTAATGGCTTCTTCGTACGTAGGCGGTTTAAGCGGTGCATTCATTCCCGTTTCGGAAGATCAGGGTATGATCAATGCCGTTGAAGCAGGTGCTTTAACGATCGAAAAACTTGAAGCGATGACCTGTGTATGTTCCGTCGGCCTTGATATGATCGCCATTCCCGGAGATACAAAAGCAACAACGATCTCGGGAATCATTGCCGATGAACTTGCCATCGGTATGGTAAACCAGAAGACCACGGCTGTCCGTATCATCCCCGTTATAGGAAAAGGTGTCGGAGAGACTGTTGAATTCGGAGGACTTTTGGGACATGCTCCTATCATGAGCGTAAACAAATTCTCTTGTGATGATTTTATCAACAGAGGCGGAAGGATACCTGCACCCATTCATTCGTTTAAGAATTAATAATATTTTTGGACATAGAAAAAACGCTGAGTTGATTCAGCGTTTTTTATTATTCTATGATAACTATTTCTCTTGAAAACTCGGAAACAGTAGGTATCGAGAACTTCTCGGAAACTATCGTATCGTAAATGTGAGCTGCCTGGATATCGGTTTCGAGCATTTCCATTCCGATAGGCGTAAGCTGATGTCTTGCATCTGCAAGCTTTGATATCAGAGGAACGCTTGCTTTCTGCTTTAATGCACTTAAAAGCTCGTTTGAAGATTTTTTGAAGCCGAGCATCCTTGCGTAGAAGATATATCCTTCTTCTTTGTATTTGCCCATTGATTCTTTTTTGATGTTCAAAAGAATGTGCAGAAGGTTTCTTGCAACTCTGACATATGTTATGTCTTTGCTCTTTAACAGTTCACAGAACTGAGAATAAGAATCGTATTTGTTGAGATTCTTGATTATCTTTGCAGAGAAATCGGGAGATATATCAAGATATTCCTCGTATCCTTTTCCTTCATCCAGCAGTAACTTGTACTTGAGGATGGAAGAGATGTCTTTGTTTAAGATAGGGAATGTTTTATCATACTGTTCTTCGAGCAGTTTGTATACGTGGAAAGGAACCTGGGAGCGAACATGTTCAAGTTCGCCTGTCTCTTCCAAAGAAGAACGGATGGCAAGAGACGAACAGATGGGATTATCCATCATTCTGTCATGATAACCTGCACCGATCCTTAAGTTGGTAACAGGGATCGTATTGACATCGAACTGTTTTAAAGCTCTGATGTATTCGAAACCGAGAATGTTGTTTGGATAATTCATGGCTTCCACGTGTCTGTAAGAATTGGGGATGGCTTCCTCAACCGCACGAACTCTGGCGATGGGATAGGATATTCCTTCTTTTACCAGATTGTGGATCACGCCTGAGATCTCTTTTTTACGGTTTATAAGAACATCCGCTATATCCGTAAGTATCTTGATATCTCCGCATTCGCTGCCGAATACGAGATAGTCTACGATACCTAAATTCTTTATAAGATTGATCGCACCTGATGCAAAATACTCTGCACTTGAACACGAATAATAGAGCGGAAGCTCGATAACAAGATCTGCACCCGCGTTCAATGCCATTCTGGTACGCTGATATTTATCGATAACGGCGGGAACACCTCTCTGAGTGAAATCACCGCTCATGATAACGATAATAAAATCCGCACCTGTAAGCTGTTTGGCTTTTTTGATCTGAAATTCGTGACCGTTGTGTAACGGATTGTATTCTGCAATAATAGCCGCGACTTTCATTTTATTCCCCTAATCCTCAATTATCTCGTCAAATTCCTGTGTATCGAGATATTCGTCAAAAGCGTCAACGACAGCCTCGTATTCGGCATCGTCGTCGATATGAATAAGTTCCGGCTCTTCGTTGGGATCATCGGGATTTTCTTTATATCCGTAGAACCATACTTCGCCGTAAAGATCGTCTTCCTCGTCAACCATCGGAAGCAGAGCAATATAATCCTTACCGTCAACTTCCAAAATAGTGATTATGGTACATTCTACGCTTGTACCGTCATCAAGGTCTAAAGTTACGCTCATTTCCTCTTCGGGAATTTCGTTAAGATTGCTCATAATTTACCTCCGTGCAAACAAATATATTTTAACATACTTTAAAAAAATTACAAATAAGTTTATAATGATATGGTCGGAAATATGTGCGAATAAATAATTATTTTTATATTTGTCACACAATAGACCGTTTCTTACATCGGAGACTTTTATGAACGAGAGAGAGATCAAAGAATTTATGAAGAAACTGGGTACTCTTATGTACATCAGTTTTGCGTTATGGATAGTGATAGTAGTCATGCAGTTTTTTATCGGCATCATTACTGTATTTTTCGGATACGGTATCGGGACTCTGATCCTTATGGTGTATAACCTTGTCGGCTGCATCAGATACTATAAAAACATCAATATAATCAAAAATTATTCGTCAAAACAGGAAGCTGCTTACTGCGTAAGTTACTTTGAAAGATCGATCCCCATGTGCTGGATCTTTATGTTTGTCAATCTGTTCCTTGGAGGATTTATCGGTTTTGTCGGAAACTTATATGATCTGATAGTTGCTTATTATGTTAAAAGCAAAAAGGGTGAACTTCTTATGCCCGTATCTGACCCGATTATCTACGACGTTCAATAATGAGGGCTTTATATGATTAGTTTTAAGATCGAAAAAGGATATCCGTTAAACATGGGAGCGACACCGTTAAAAGACGGCGTGTTGTTTGCTTTCGAATGTGAATCGGATGACTGCGGACTTGTTCTTAAAAACAAAAAGACAAAAGAGATAACAAGAATTCCTTTCGGATCGGAACATAAGTACGGTAATGTATATTCCGCGATCATTAAGTATATCGATTACGATAAGTTTGTTTACAGATTTTATGCGGACGGCGAAGAATTCTGCGATCCGTATTCCTTAAGAGTATGCGGCAACGAGAAGTTCGGCGTAAAGAAAGACAATTACGAGATCTATTCTGAGATCGTAAAGATAGAAGAAAATACGGTTTCCGATAAAAAAGCTTTTATAAGATTTGAAGATTCCGTAATATACCTTTTACATGTAAGAGGTTTTTCGGCACATCCTTCAAGCAAAGTAAACAATAAAGGTACGTTTTCCGGTATCCTTCAGAAACTTGACTATATCAAAGAACTCGGGATCACTACTCTCGAGATCATGCCCGCGTATGAATTCGAAGAGTTTGAAAAACCGGACGAAAAGACTGCTTTGATCGCCAAGAAAGCGGAAACGGCAGGAGAGAACAAAGTTAATTACTGGGGCTATAAAGAAGGCTTTTATTTTGCGCCCAAAGCTTCATACTGTGCAACAAACGATCCGATTAATGAATTTAAAGAATTTGTACGTACTTTGCATAAGAACGGAATAGAACTTATCATGCAGTTTTATTTCCCTGACAGGATCAAGCAGCATAAGATTTATGAAGTCCTTAAATTCTGGCTCATAAATTACAATGTTGACGGTTTCCATCTTAAAGGAAACAGGATACCGTTTTCGTTTATCGCAAACGATCCTTTATTCGGTGATACAAAGCTTTTATATGATTACATTCCCGAGAATGAGATCTATGATGCGGCATTTGTTCCTTCAAAAAGAAACCTGTGCTCATATTCGGATGCGTTTATGTATCAGATGAGAAAAGTTCTTAAAGGCGATGAAGATACATTAAAAGATCTTGTATATTTTACAAGGCTTTATCCCGAAAAGAGCGCTTCCGTAAACTTTATAACAAATTACTACGGATTTACATTAAACGATCTTGTATCTTACGACAGAAAACATAACGAAGAAAACGGCGAGAAGAATCTTGACGGCTGCGATTACAATTTCTCATGGAATTGCGGTCTTGAAGGAAAGACGAGAAAGAGTTCGATCGTTAAACTTCGTAAGAGAATGATGAAGGATGCTTTGTTCCTTGTATTCTCATCAAAAGGAACGCCTCTTATCTTTGCCGGAGACGAGATATGCAATACACAGAACGGAAACAACAATCCTTACTGTCAGGATAATGCCGTAAGTTATATTAACTGGAACATTACCGAAGACGGAAAGGAAATGCTCGAATATACAAAGAAACTCATCGCACTTAGAAAGAATGATCTTAATTCTGTTCTTAACCGTGAGTTCTCAATGCTTGACCGTGCTCATATCGGATTCCCCGATCTTTCCTATCATTCGGATGAAGCATGGAGAGCGGACCTTGCGACATACAACAGACATCTCGGTATAATGTATTCCGATTTCGATCCGAAAGAGGAACTCATAACTCTACATTATGTTGCATATAACTTTTACTGGAAAGAGATCACATTCTCGCTTCCTTATCTGCCTTCGAACGTGAAATGGGAGGTAATCTTCACTACAGGTGATACCGTTCAAAAAGAAGGCGAAAAAGAAGACTCGAAACAGGGTATGAAATTCGAACTGGAGGCCAGATCCTGTGCGGTATTTAAAGTAAGCTTTAAAAAGAGTTTACTTAATTCATCAAAAAAATAAGCTTACAGCTTAAAATACAAAAAATATGAAAGACGGTAACTAAAATGATTGACAACAAAAAAGTATTATTTTCCGGAATGCAGGCAACAGGTAATCTTACACTCGGCAACTATCTCGGAGCTTTACAGAACTGGGTAAAATTATCCGATGAATATGAATGCTTTTATTCCGTAGTGGATCTTCATTCGATCACTGTAAGACAGGATCCAACAGAATTCAGACAGAAAGCAAAGAATCTGCTTGCACTTTATATCGCAGCAGGCCTTGATCCTACAAAGAACTGTATTTATTATCAGTCACATGTATCCGGACATGCAGAACTTGCATGGATCTTAAACTGCTTCACATATATGGGCGAACTTAACAGAATGACTCAGTTTAAGGATAAATCAGCAAAACATGCAGACAATATCAATGCGGGTCTTTTTACATATCCCGTACTTATGGCTGCGGATATCCTTTTATATCAGACTGATGTTGTTCCCGTAGGTATCGACCAGCTTCAGCATCTTGAACTTACAAGAGATATCGCACAGAGATTCAATTCGATTTACGGAGATGTATTTACTATCCCCGAACCTTACATCGGAAAGACCGGTGCCAAGATCATGTCTCTTCAGGACCCTTCAAAGAAGATGTCAAAGTCGGATGAAAATCCCAACGCATCCATTTATCTTACGGATGACAGAGACACTATCATCAGAAAGTTCAAGAGAGCGGTAACAGATTCCGAAGCTTTGATCAAACACAGAGAAGAGCAGCCCGGCGTTTCAAATCTTATCGAGATCTATTCTGCTTGTACAGGAAAGACTTTCGAAGAAGTAGAAAAAGAATTTGACGGCAAAGGATACGGTGATTTCAAACTTGCCGTAGGAGAGACTGTAGCAGATATGCTCACACCTCTTCAGACACGTCATGCTGACATCCTTAAAGACAAAGCATATCTTGACGGTATCGTTAAAGAAAATGCTGAGAAAGCTCAGTACTTCTCAAACAAGACCTTAAGAAAGGTTCAGAAGAAAGTAGGATTTAACGAGAAAGTAAGATAAGGTAAATGTATTGAAGATAAAAAAAACAGTCGACATTGATCGTCGACTGTTTTTGCTTTATAAGTTTTTTAGATTATTCTGATTTAACTTCTTTCCAGAGAGAGTTGTATAACTCATCGCCGTCTTCACCGAGATAGATGAATGTTTCGAGGTTGTCATACTGTGTAAGATCGGGGAATGCGATCTCGGAATTTCTGATATCTTCATCCTCGATAAGTTCTCTTGCAGCGTCGTTGGGTGTTGAATATGTGATGAAATCGAAGTTCTTTAATGCGATCTCGGGTTTGCACATATAATCGATGAACTTTTCTGCATTCTCTTTGTTCTTTGCGTTCTTAAGGATTACCCAGGAATCGATCCATACGTTTGTTCCTTCTTCGGGGATAACATATACGAGGTCCTCGTTTTCACGCTGTGTATAAATGGCTTCACCTGAGTAGATAACACCGATGGCTGCTTCGTTACCGATCATTTTATCTCTAACCTGATCTACTACATATGCCTGAACGAGAGGCTTCTGTTCAAGAAGAGACTGTTTTGCGATCTGAAGTTCGTCGATGTTTGTTGTATTCATTGAAAATCCGTTTAACTTAAGAGCTACCATGAAAGCATCTCTTACGGAATTCTGCATAAGGATCTGGTTTTTATACTTGGGATCCCAGAGCTGAGCCCATTTTGTGATAGGTTCATCAACCATGGATTTATTATATAAAATGCCAACCGTGCCCCAGCAGTAAGGAACAGAGTATTTGTTTTCGGGATCGAATTCCTTACTTGTTTCGTAATACTGAGCTCCGATATTCTTGGAATTGGGAATGTTATCCCAGTTGATCTCGGCCAGCATGTCGTTATCAATCATTTTCTTGATCATGTAATCCGAAGGACAAACCACATCGTACATTACAGCTCCGGCTTCAACTTTCGGATACATCATTTCATTTGTTTCGTACTCATCGTAAATAACTTTGATCTGAGTATCTTTTTCGAACATTTCGATTACATCGGGATCGATATATTCACCCCAGTTGTAAACGTAAACTTCGCCGTTTTTATAAGCCTTGCCACAACCAAACACCGGAAGCAGGGTTAAAGTTGCAAGTAAACCAAACAAAAACACTTTTTTCAATTCTTTTTCTTTTCCTCCTTTGAAAACCTTAGAAATATCGATGTTTTTAAACATCAAAGTCTAATATATCATATTTTTTTCTAATATCAATAAAAATTTTAGCGAATTGAGATATTTGTTAAATATGAAAAAAGCTTCCGAATTTATCGGAAGCTTTTAAGATAATATGACGAATTTATTTCTTTTCTTTAACTTTCTTTCCTGAGTTCGGAAGAATGTTAACAAGGATAAGAAGGATAAGAACCGTTACGAAGATGACTGATGATAATGCATACATCTTCGGATCGATACCTTTTCTTACCTGCGAGTAGATCTTTGTAGAAAGAGTATCAACGCCGGCACCCTTTGTAAAGTGAGTGATGATAAAATCATCGATACTCATCGTAAATGCCATCAGAAGTCCTGAGAATACACCGGGAAGGATATCTGGAAATACAACTTTAAAGAAAGCTTTGAAAGGTGATGCTCCAAGATCCATGGCTGCTTCGTATGCAGAAGGGTTAAGCTGCTTGATACGCGGCAGAACACTCAGTATTACATACGGGATATTAAACGTTATGTGCGCGAGCAGGATAGTGGTGAAACCGAATTTTACGTTAAAGAAGATAAACAAAAGCATTAACGAGATACCGGTTACGATCTCTGCATTGAGCATAGGTATATTTGTGATACCCATCATAAGGGTTCTTGTACTCTTTTTCATTCCTGTGATCGCAAGTGCAGCGATCGTTCCGATGAATGTTGAGATCAAAGCTGATAAAAGGGCAAGAGCAAGCGTTGTAAAGAGAGCTTCCATAATGGAAGAGTCCGATAAAAGCTTTCCGTACCATTTTAATGTAAATCCGCCCCATTTTGATCTTGATTTCGAAGCGTTAAAAGATAACACGATAAGTACTGCCATCGGAGCGTAAAGGAATATGAAGATGAGAGCGATATAGATTTTCTTTAATACATTTGCCATTATAATGCGCTCCCTTCTCCGTCTTTATCAAAGATGGCGGTAATTATCATCGAGATTACGATAAACAGCATAAGGACGATCGAAAGGCCGGATCCAAGATTCCAGTTGGAATTGAGCGTAAATTCCTGTTCGATAACGTTACCGATAAGAAGGATCTTACTTCCGCCGAGAAGGTCGGAAATAACGAATGTTGTAAGCGCAGGTACAAATACCATAGTGATACCGGAAATGATACCGGGTACACTTAAGGGTAATGTGACCTTGATAAATGTCTGAACTTCGTTCGCTCCGAGATCTCTTGCCGCATTTAACAGGTTCTTGTCGATCTTGCAAAGAACATTATAAATAGGAAGAACCATGAATGGCAGGAAGTTGTAGATCATACCGAATACGATAGCATAAGGCGTATTGATGATCTTCAAAGCCGGGAGGTGTACCGCACGAAGAATGGTATTTATAACACCTTCGTTTTCGAGAAGTGTCTGCCATGCGAGTGTTCTAAGTAAGAAGTTCATCCACATGGGCAAAACGAAGATAAGGATCATAAGTTTGCTGTTGCCCGAAGAATTCATGGATGAAAGTATCATTGCCAGAGGATATGAGAGCAACAGACATATAACGGTACTTATAAGAGATAAGAGCAGTGCGATCAAAAGTGATTTGAAATGCACTGGAAGTGAGATCGACATTATGTTTGTCAATGTGAATTTTCCGCTCTTATCGGTAAGACCGAAATAAAATACCATTAATAAAGGAATGATTACAAAGGCTATCGACCAGAAAGCATAGGGGAGCGAGAGCCATTTGACGAATTTATTCTTCAACTTGTACTGCCTCCTCATCTTCACTGGCGGGCTTGTTCATTATCTGGATGTTAAAAGGATCTACTTTGATGCCGACCTTTTCACCTACGGGATACATCTTAGTTGAATGAACGAGCCATTCAAAACCGTTGGCCATAACTTCCATTTCGTAATGAACGCCTTTGAAAATAATATGTGTAACTTCACCCGATATAGTACCTTCTTCGGGTTTAACAAGCTCGATATCTTCGGGTCTTATAACTACGTCGACATGTACGTTTTCACCGAATCCCTTATCAACGCATGCGAATTTTGCGCCGAGGATCTCAACGAGCTCATCGCGTACCATGATCGAGTCTATTATGTTGGAATCACCGATGAAGTCGGCAACGAAAGCGTTTTCGGGTTCGTTGTAAATACTTTCCGGTGTACCTATCTGCTGGATGTAACCCTGGTTCATGACAACGATAGTATCAGACATGGTAAGTGCTTCTTCCTGATCGTGAGTTACATATATAAATGTAATTCCGAGTTCGTTTTTAAGTCTGATAAGTTCGTACTGCATGTCCTGACGAAGCTTTAAGTCGAGAGCACCCAGAGGCTCGTCAAGAAGAAGGACCTTGGGTTCGTTTACGATAGCTCTTGCGATAGCGATACGCTGCTGCTGGCCTCCGGATAATGAATCGGGCATTCTGTTTTCGTATCCTTCAAGGTTAACGAGCTTAAGAGCGTATTTGATCTTATCGTCGATATAAGATTTCGATTTGTTCTTTATCTTTAAACCGAAAGCGATGTTTTCGGCGATGTTCATATGTGTAAAAAGAGCATATTTCTGGAAAACAGTATTAAGCTGCCTTTTATATGCGGGAAGCTTTGTGATATCTTTTCCGTCAAAAACAACTCGTCCGGTATCGGGTGTCTCAAAACCGCCGATGATACGAAGCGTAGTTGTCTTACCGCATCCCGAAGGACCAAGAAGAGTTACAAATTCGTTTTCACGAATATAAAGGTTCATTTCGTCAAGAACCAAATGATTGTCATATGATTTCGAAATGTTTTCGAGTGTGATAAGTTTGTTGCTCATTTTTTCTCCGTTTTCAAAAAAATAAATTTTCCTGTTTTCGCATTATTAGTGGTTTGAAAAATCTTTGATTCAACATGTTGTGCAAATGCTCTAACCGCCGAAATCTCAGATTTGATAAATTGCGAAAAACATTTTATATTTTATATGATTTGTGCTATTATGTAAATCAAATTCACTAAAGTTGACGATATATTTTTATTTTTTCTGTCGCTTTTTTGTCTGTCTTAAAAAAATAGTGTTTAAGCATTTATGATTCGGGGGATTTGTAAATGAGATTTAACAAATATGTTGCTTATGTTTCGAGTTACACCAAGAGAACAAAAAATGGCATCACTATATATGATGTAGATATGGAAAAGGGTAATTTCATCTACAGGGATTCGCTTGAGATCTCCAATTCATCATATCTTACATGTTCGCATAACGACCAGTTCCTTTATTCGATAACGGATATGGGCGTTAAGAGTTATGAGATCGGAGAGAACGGAGACCTTGACGAGATAAACTTTGCACCTATTAACGGCATGAGAGGATGCTATCTTTCTACCGACTACACCGACAGATTTCTTTTTGTTGCCGGTTATCATGACGGAAAGATAACGGTCTTAAGAGTCGGCGAAGACGGAGCTGTAGGCGAGATCACCGATGAGATCTATGTTCAGGGTATGGGTGAAGTTTCCGACAGATCCTACGTTCCTCATGTTAGCTGCGTAAAGATGTCAAGGGATAATAAATTCCTTCTTGCATCCGATACGGGCATGGATCATGTAAATGTTTATGCTCTTAATTATGAGACAGGCAAACTCAAACCGGTAGATATCATCAGATCCGATGTAAATTCCGGTCCGAGACATATGATCTTTTCTGTAGATAATAAATACGTATATGTATTAAACGAAATGCAGAATTCGATCGATGTTTTCGATTACAAGGCGCTCGATTCCGGATATCCCGAATTCGAAAAGATCCAGAGTATACAGACGGTCGACAATTATCATGCCACGACTTCCGTATCGAGAGCCCTTAAATTCAGCGAAGACAGAAATTATATAATCACATCGAGTGCGGGAGACAATTCAGTAGAGATATTTAAAAGAGACAACGAGACGGGAATGCTCACAAAAGTTCTCGGCCTTCCCATAAGCGGAACATATCCTAAAGATGCGGCTCTGTTCCCGGATCTTAAACATCTTGTTTCTTTAAATCATGAATCCAGCACTTTAACTTTCTTTAATGTGGATTTGGAAAAAGGCTTGCTTTCTATGTGTGCAAAGGAAGTAAAGATCGATTATCCGAACTGTGTAATATTCCACGGAATCGGATAAATACTTAAGAAAGATCAGGTATTTATTTTTGAGAAGAGTTAAGAATTATATATTCGGAAACAAAATAAAGTTCTTTGTTGCGACCGTACTGATATTATATCTTTTGTTTTTTACAAACCTTCCCATAGGTTTTTACAATATCTTATATGCCAGTAACATTTCCGGTGTGGATGATTCGGGAAATTTCCTTTATCTTCATCCGTTAAACGAAGAAGAAGTCGAGATTTTAAACGATTATTCCGACAATTCCAATTTCGAACCTTCGGGATTTGAAACAGAACTTTATAAAAACATTTCAGGTTTTGATCTGGATGACTGGAAATATGTTCTCGTTAACAAACAGAATCCTCTTGAAGCCGATATCGAGTGTGATTTAAGGAACTTAAACGGATTTGATGTCGATGTGAGGATATACGATCAGCTTGTTGAAATGTTCAATGCCGCATCCGAGGACGGCATCGATCTCTGCATGGCTTCCGGATACAGAAATTACAATACGCAGAGTTATCTTTACGAAAAGAAGATAAATTATTACAGGAGACTCGGCTATTCAAAAGATGAAGCGACCCAGATCGCTTCGATGAAGGTAACACCTCCTTTAACGAGCGAACATGAAACCGGACTTGCAGTTGATATCTTAAGTTACGATCACAATACGATGGATTCCGATTTCGGTTTAAGCGAAGCGGGCAAGTGGCTTGAAGCACATTCTTTTGAATACGGATTTATATTAAGATATCCTCAGGGAAAAGAAGATATCACAGAGATCCAGTATGAACCCTGGCATTTCAGATATGTCGGCGAAGAGGCTGCTGAATTTATATATGTAAACAATCTTACATTTGAAGAATTTTACGAGATGGTTTCCGAATACAATGATTAGAAAAGCGATAATATGAGTGACAGATTTACAATATTAAAAAAAGAAGGATTTGCAAAGAGAGGGCGTTTTGAGACAGTGCACGGCACGATTGAAACGCCTGTCTTTATGAATGTCGGCACGGTCGCTGCCATTAAAGGTGCCGTTTCGAGTGAAGATCTCGAAAGGATCGGCACACAGGTTGAACTGTCAAATACGTATCACCTTCATGTAAGACCGGGTGATGATAAGATAAAACAGCTTGGCGGTTTACATAAGTTTATGTCATGGAATAAACCCATCCTTACGGATTCGGGCGGATTTCAGGTTTTTTCACTTGCTTCTTTAAGAAAGATAAAGGAAGAAGGCGTTACGTTTGCAAGCCATATAGACGGAAGAAAGATATTCATGGGTCCCGAAGAGAGCATGAGAATCCAGTCAAATCTCGCTTCTACGATCGCGATGGCTTTCGACGAATGTCCCAATTCAAAAGCAGAGAGAAAATATGTTGAAGAATCCGTTGCACGTACAACGAGATGGCTCGTTAGATGCAAAAAAGAAATGGCGAGACTTAACTCGCTTGATGATACGATCAATAAGGATCAGCTGCTTTTCGGTATAAACCAAGGTGCGATTTTCCCGGATATCCGTATCGAGCACGCTAAGATAATTTCCGAGATGGATCTTCCCGGATATGCGATCGGAGGTCTTGCGGTAGGCGAAACGCACGAAGAAATGTATGAGATCATAGAAAAGACTGTTCCTTACCTTCCTTCAAACAAGCCCGTTTATCTTATGGGCGTCGGAACTCCGGCCAATATCCTTGAAGCAGTGGAAAGAGGTGTCGATTTCTTTGACTGCGTTTATCCTTCGAGAAATGCAAGACACGCTCACCTTTATACGAACTTCGGCAAGATCAATCTTATGAACGCAAAATACGAGCTTGACGATTCGCCGATAGAGGAAGGATGTCAGTGTCCCACATGTCAGAGATACTCGAGAGCATATTTAAGACATCTGCTCAAAGCGAAGGAAATGCTCGGCATGAGACTCTGCGTTCTGCATAACCTTTATTTCTATAATAATTTAATGACCGAAATAAGAGATGCTCTCGACAACGGTCGTTTTAAGGAATACAAAGCCGAAAAAATTTCGAGGATGTCCGGTGAGGATTGTTAATTAACTCTTGTATTCTTTTAAAAAATCACTTATTGTATTATTTGTTAATTAATTTAGGAGGCCCGTTTTATGTTTAATTTATTACTTGATGCAGCCGCAAATACTCAGGGAGGCGGATTTTTGGGAAGTCTCGGTATTTGGGGAACTCTCGGATATATCGTAATCTTCGGTGTGTTTATTTACTTTGTTATCATCAGACCTCAGAAGAAAGAGCAGAAGAAGATGCAGGGCATGCTTGCGAGCATGGAAGTAGGTGACAGCGTAGTTACAACCAGCGGATTTTACGGCGTTATCATTGATATTTCGGAAGAAGATGTTATCGTGGAATTCGGAAGCAACAAGAACTGCAGGATTCCCATGAAGAAGACAGCTATCGCTCAGATCGAAAAGGCTGAATAGGAGTTTTTGTGAAAAGAATCGGTATAATTTTTATAACAATTATTTCGTTTCTTCTTATTTTGTGTACGGGTTTGTATTTTTTCGGGGTTTTTTATTTCAGACACTGGTTCTGTCCGAATACTTATATTAACGGTATAAATGTATCGAATAGGAATTACGAAGTCTGCGATAAGATCATCAATGACCTTGTTGTAAATCATAATTTGATAATCGAAGATGAAGACGGTACACAGATCTTTATCGACGGTAACGAGATTTACAAATACAACATGGATGAAGTAGGAAAAGCCATTCAATATATAAAGGATTCTCAGAATCCTTATCTTTGGGTTAAGTGCTTTTTCGTGAAACAGGAATATGTTTATTATCCTCAAAGATATTTAAACGAAGACAAACTCAATGAGATCATAGATGAATCCGTTCTCGGTCAGAAGGACCGTTACGATGCCACAAGACGCGCTGAGATCGTTTATACGAAGGAAGGCGGTTATGAACTTCGTGACGATACGAAAGATCTTCTCGACTGGGATATGTTTGAAGAGGTCTTGAAAGACGCTTCGGTTAACGACAAAGGATATATCAATCTTGCAGAAGCCGGAGTTTATAAATCCATCGAAGAAGATGCTCAGGCAAAAGCTTTGCATACAAAGTGGAACAAGATAGAAAAGACCATCGATTTCAATATGACATACAAGCTTGCAACAGGCGAAGATATCGTTGTCGATTCCTCGGTGGTTTCAAATTTCCTTGCTCTTGATGAGAATAATGAGATCGTCTTCAATGAAAAAGGCGAAGCAGAGCTGGATTCAAAAAAGATCCTTGATTATGTTCAGAGCCTTTCCGATGAATATGACAATATGTATTCCGACAAGCAGTTTAAGACTACAAGAGGAGATATCGTCAATATCCCTTATACGAGATATACAACTTACGGATCTCTTATAAACGTAAAGGAAGAAGCCGCAGAACTCGAAGAACTTATTAGAAAACACAAGAGTCCCGGCGAGAGAGAACCCATCTATGTCAAAAAAGAAGACAGAGGTTCGTTTAAGGATAATTACGGCGGAACATATGTGGAAGTTGATATAACTCTTCAGCATATGTATTATTACGTTGATAATGAGCTTGTGTTTGATACCGATGTAGTTACGGGATGCAAGGCTAACGGCAATATGACACCCGACTGTGTATGTTATATAGTCAATAAAGCAAGAAACGTAACGCTTATCGGTCCGGGATACGAATCCTTTGTTTATTACTGGATGTGTATCACAAGCCAGATAGGTATCCATGACGCTACCTGGAGAAGAACATTCGGCGGTGAGATCTATCTTTACGGCGGTTCGCACGGATGCGTTAATACTCCCATCGACAAGATGAGCGAACTTTTCTCCATGATGGAGATCGGAACACCGGTTATAGTTCATCAATAGTATGATTTTACTTATAAAAGCACTGTTTTTTGACGGTGCTTTTTTCATTTGATTTACATAACAAATTACATTGTTATTTTTTTGTCATTTTTTAAGTTTTTTCCATTGACTTAGCATTTTTATAAATGTAAAATAAAGAACGTGAATTTATAACCCGAAGGGGTTTTTATTAATCTATTTATCTTTTTAGGAGGAAATACTATCATGGCCAGAGTTTACAATTTCTCTGCAGGTCCCGCTGTTTTACCTGAAGAAGTTTTAAAAGAAGCAGCAGAAGAAATGTTGGATTATAAGGGTTCGGGTCAGTCCGTAATGGAAATGTCCCACCGTTCAAAAGTTTATGACAATATCATTAAAGAAGCTGAAGCTGATTTAAGAGAACTTATGAACATTCCCGACAATTACAAAGTTTTATTCCTTCAGGGCGGCGCTTCACAGTTCTTCGCAGAAGTTCCCATGAACATGATGAAGAACAAAAAAGCCGGATATATCCTTACAGGTCAGTGGGCTAAGAAGGCATTTGCAGAAGCTAAGATCTACGGTGAAGCTGTAGAACTCGCTTCAAGTGCAGACAAGACTTTCTCTTATATTCCCGACTGTTCCGATCTTCCTATTACAGATGATATGGATTATGTATATATTTGTGAGAACAACACCATTTACGGTACAAAGTTCAAAACACTTCCCAACACAAAGGGCAAAGATCTCGTAGCAGACGTTTCATCATGCTTCCTTTCAGAGCCCGTTGACGTAAGCAAGTACGCTGTTATCTACGGCGGTGTTCAGAAGAACGTAGGTCCTGCAGGCTGTGTTATCGCTATCATCAGAGAAGACCTCATCACAGACGAATGCTTACCCGGAACACCTACCATGCTTAAGTGGAAGACTCAGGCTGACAACGATTCTTTATACAACACACCTCCCTGCTACACTATCTACATCTGCGGTAAGGTATTCAAGTGGTTAAAGAAGAACGGCGGTCTTCAGGCTATGAAAGAACTCAATGAGAAGAAGGCTAAGATCCTTTACGATTATCTTGACGAGTCCAAGCTCTTCGTCGGTACAGTAAGAAAAGAAGACAGATCTTTAATGAACGTTCCTTTCGTATGCGATATCGAAGATGCAGAGAAGAAGGCTGAGATCGAAGCCAAGTTCATCAAAGAATCCACAGAAGCAGGATTTGTTAACCTTAAAGGACACAGAAGCGTTGGCGGTATGAGAGCTTCCATCTACAACGCTATGCCTATCGAAGGTGTTGAAAAGCTTGTTGAATTTATGAAGAAATTCGAGAAGGAGAATGCATAATGTTTAAGTATAATTGCCTTAACCCTATCGCTCAGGTAGGTCTTGATAATTTTGATGCAAATTATGTTGCAACAGATGATTTTGCAGATGCAGACGGCGTGCTTGTAAGAAGTGCCGTAATGCATGATATGGAGCTTTCCGATAAGCTTCTTTGCGTAGCAAGAGCAGGTGCGGGTGTAAATAACATCCCTCTTGATAAGTGCGCAGAAAAAGGTATCGTTGTATTCAATACACCCGGTGCAAACGCAAACGGTGTTAAGGAACTCGTTATCGCAGGCATGCTCCTTGCAAGCCGTGATATCGTAGGCGGTATCGAATGGGTAAAAGAAAACAAGGCTGACGAGAATATCGCTAAGACTGCAGAGAAGGCTAAAAAGGCTTTCGCAGGTACAGAGATCGAAGGCAAGAAGCTCGGTGTTATCGGACTTGGTGCCATCGGTGTTAAAGTTGCCAACGCAGCAAAGAGCCTTGGCATGGAAGTTTACGGATACGATCCTTACCTTTCCATCAACGCAGCTTGGAACTTAAGCCGCGATATCAAGCATGTAAACACACTTGATGAGATCTATGAAGTTGCAGATTTCATCACTGTTCATGTTCCCGCTATGGATTCAACAAAGGGAATGATCAATGCAGAAGCTTTCTCTAAGATGAAAGACGGCGTTATCATTCTTAACTTTGCACGTGACATCCTTGTTAACGAAAATGACCTTCTTGACGCTATCAAGTCAGGCAAGGTACGTAAATATGTTTCCGATTTTGCCAACCCTACAACAGCAGGTCAGGACGGATGCATCGTTATACCTCACCTTGGCGCTTCTACAGAAGAGTCTGAGGATAACTGTGCAAAGATGGCAGTTAAGGAAATGAAGAATTACCTTGAAAACGGTAATATCGTTAACTCTGTTAACTATCCCAACTGCGATATGGGTATCTGTTCACAGGCTGCAAGAGTTGCTATCTTCCACAAGAACATTGCGAACATGATCACAAAGTTCACAGCACTTTTCGGCGACAACAATATCAATATTTCCGATATGACAAACAAGTCTAAGGGAGATTTTGCTTACACAATGATCGATTCCGAAAGCGCAGATCTTGATGATATCATCGCTAAGCTCGAAGCACTCGAAGGCGTATTCAGAGTAAGAAGAGTAAAATAATTTAAATAAGGGCGGCAAGTGTGTTTTTGTCGCCCTTTTTTTATCAGAAGAAATATTGATAATTTTTTGACACATTATATAAGCTGAGAATAATATTAAGGGGTTAGACATGCAGGAAAAAAATATATCTCAGGTGGTCATTTCCAGACTTCCGAGATATTTCAGATATTTGGGCGATCTGAAAGACGAAGGGATGGAGAGGATCTCATCCGGAGAGCTTTCAAAAAGAATGAATGTGACCGCATCCCAGATAAGACAGGATTTCAATCATTTCGGCGGTTTCGGACAGCAGGGATACGGTTATAACGTAAATTACCTTTACGAAGAGATCGGTAAGATCTTAGGACTCGATAAGAGACACAATCTTATCATCATCGGAGCAGGAAACCTTGGCCAGGCTCTTGCGAATTATATGAATTTTGAAAAAAGAGGATTCTTCGTTAAAGGCATTTTTGACTGTAAAGAAGAAGTTATCGGCCAGAAAGTCCGCGGTATGGAAGTTATGCATACCTCGAAGATAGCCGAATTCATAAAGACAAACAATATCGATATAGCTGTCCTTACACTTCCCAAGCAGGGCGCTACAGAGATAGTTAAAACACTGGTTGAATGCAATATTTGCGGTATTTGGAATTTTGCACATGTAGACCTTGATGTTCCCGACAGTATTCACGTTGAAAACGTGCACCTTTCCGACAGCCTTATGAAATTGTCATTCAAGATTCACGACGACGAAAAATAAGGGGGGATTTTTATGTCGAGAAGTGATGAAGTATACAAACCCGCACTGGAAGGCAAAAAAGTACCCGTGCTGACGCTTGACCATAAATGGCACAGGCTGTTTACACAGATCGATACAAACCCGGAGATCAAATCTCTGGAGACTGAATTAAATGAGCTTTTAAAAAGACAGGGCAAGATCAATACCGAAACCAAGGAAATAAAAGCCCTTAAGAACAAGCTTATGGAAGAGATCCGTTCTTCGAGTATGGATGCCGAGGCTTTGGACGAAAAGAAGGTCGAAGAGAACAAAAAACTCGTTGAAGACTGTAACGAAAAACTCGAAGCATATCAGGATGAAGCTTTGGATCTTCCTGCAAAAATTAACGAAATTAACAAAAAGTTGATGCTTGCAACAATGGAAGTGTGTTATGATGATATAAAGGAAGGCACCGAAGAAATTAACGAAATTTCTCAATGGATTGATGAAGTTCGTGTAGAATTAAAGAAAAAAGTAGTCAGAAAGCAGGAAAAGCAAAAGAGGATTCAGGATCTATACGCATTTATGCATGATATCTTCGGAGCCGATGTTATCGAGATTTTTGACATGAAATATAATCCTGATGAAAATAAGCTTCACTAGTCATGAATTATAATCCACATTTAAACAAAAGAAACGAAAAAGGCAATAAAGGCACATTCGGACGTGTTCTCGTAATAGCAGGAAACGAGAGTATGTCAGGATGCGTCTTCTTTTGTAGTATGGCTGCATTAAGAAGCGGCTGCGGAATGGTAAATATCTTTACCGACAGAAACAATGTCGAATCCCTCAAGGTTCTTATCCCTGAGGCTATATTCGACTGGTTTGACAACATCAAACATCCCGTTTTTGATGAAAAAGATACTTTCTTCAAAGACAAACTCGATAAACTCTTGAAGAAGACGGATTCTGTAGTCATAGGACCCGGACTCGGTATAAGAGAAGACACTTTAAAGATCACGGAATATGTTCTTAAGAATTACAACGGAAATATCGTTGTAGATGCCGATGCTCTTAATTCCATTTCCGTAAAATACAAATTCCAGGATGTCTTAAAAGAAGATTTTAAAGCAGATAAGGATCATCCTTTGTATAATAAGGACAAAGAGAGAAATGTCGTTATCACGCCACATATCCTTGAACTTGCACGTCTTTGCGGTCTTAAGGCTGATGAAGTCAAGAGCAACCTCGATGAACTTGCTTTAAAGATCGCAAAAGAATACGGTATCATAACCGTATTTAAGGATTCATCCACGAGAGTAAGCGACGGAACGGATCTTTATATCAACAAATCCGGTAATTCTTCACTTTCGACAGCCGGTGCCGGGGATATATTATCCGGTATGATAGCTTCTCTTATCATCAATGAGGAATATCCCTTCAGAGGCGTAAATACCGCTGTGTATCTTCACGGAAGAGCAGGAGAATTTGCGGGCAAGGAACTTACCGCGTTCTGTACCACAGCGAGAGATATCCTTGAAAATATGCCCAAAGCATTTTCGGCTCTTAAGGTCGACGACAGAATATATAACAACTGTGTTATTTTAGAGGTTATGAATGCTAGTAACAACAAATAATATACTGCTGACCAATTTCTATTATGTTGATGAGATTTGGATCGCTTATTTAATACTTTTTATGCTTGTATTGGCCGAAATTTTATTTTCGGTCAGTCTTTGCGTTGTGGAGGATTTTAACGAGAATGATTTGGAGAGCATAAGCGATAAGATGTCGCTTACGAACATTCAGACTCTGAATCTGTTTCTCGAAAACCGTTCCAAGTATGAAAATCGATTTCACGCGGCCCTGATCACCGTAAACATATTGATGTTTATTCCGATCGAGGTTTTGTTATCGACGGTAATGCGTCCCTTATTTACGGATGCCGACTTCGGGAATTCGGCGATAGTAGTTTTTTTCGCCGTGGTTCTCGTTTCTTTTTTTATTCTGATACTGTTTGTAAACTTTCTTTTATTCTTTCTTTTACCCCGTAAGATCGTAAGACATTCGTCCGAATATACCAAGGCTGCGTTCACCTTGTTTTCACTTAAATTGTCTTTGATAATGGTTCCTATTTCTGACTTTTCGAACTTCTTTCTGACTGTCTTTTTTAACCTTATCGGTAAAAACAAATACAACAAAGATGATGAAGTTACCGAGGACGATATCCTGTCCATGGTCCAGGAATCTAACGATCAGGGTCTTATCGAAGACGATGAGGTTGCCATGATCAACAATATTTTCGAACTTAACGACAAAGAAGCCAAGGATATAATGACAAACCGTAACAGTATCGTGGGTATCAATGCGGATACGACGCTTTCGGATGCGATAAAGATCATGCTCGAAGGAAGCAATTCAAGATATCCGGTATATATCGACAATCTTGACCATATCATCGGTATTTTGCACCTAAAAGACGCATTAAGATATCAGGATGCAAACCGCCAGAGAAACGGTTCGATCAAAAGATATCCCAAGCTTTTGCGTGAAGCGAGGTTTGTTTCGGAAACAAGAAAGATAGACGATCTTTTCAAAAAAATGAAGGACGACAAGCTTCAGATGGTCATTGTTATCGATGAATACGGCCAGACGAGCGGTCTTGTTGCGATGGAAGATATCCTCGAAGAGATCGTGGGTAATATTCTCGATGAATACGACAAAGAAGAGACTTTCGTGGAACTTAAGGGCGAGAGAAGCTACGAGATAGACGGTCTGACACCGCTTGAGGAATTAAGCGACCTTCTGAAGATTGATTTTGAGTGCGAAGATACCGATATCGAGACCATCAACGGATTCCTTATCAACAAGCTCGGATATATACCCGAAAATGACGATAAATCCGTGATCGAATATGAAGGTTATTCGTTTAAGATAATTCAGGTTGAAAACCACATAATCAAAACTGTTTTTGTTACAAAAATAACAGTCGAAGAAGAAAAGAAAGACACTGATTTTGTTGATAAACAGGCTTGAAAATGATATAATATGTTGTTGATTTTTACGTAACACTAGGAGGAATTTATGTCTGGACATTCAAAATTTGCCAATATCAAACACAAAAAGGAAAAGAATGATGCGGCTAAAGGTAAGATCTTCACCATTATCGGACGTGAGATCGCTGTAGCTGTTAAAGAAGGCGGACCCGATCCTGCCAACAATTATAAACTTGCAGCAGTTATCGCAAAAGCAAAGGCAAACAACATGCCTAACGATACTATCGACAGAGGTATCAAGAAAGCAGCCGGAGAAGGCTCAAATGTAGTTTACGAACAGTGCACATACGAAGGATACGGCCCCAACGGTATCGCGATCATCGTTAAGTGCCTTACAGACAATAAGAACAGAACGGCAAGTAACGTTCGTTCGGCATTTACAAAGGGTCAGGGCAATATCGGTACTCAGGGATGCGTTTCTTATATGTTTGACGAGTGCGGCCAGATCATTATCGACAAGGAAGAATGCGATATGGAAGCCGACGATCTTATGATGATAGCTCTTGATGCCGGTGCGGATGATTTTACCGAAGAAGAAGACAGCTTCGAGATCATCACATCTCCCGACACTATCACGGATGTCATCAAGGCTCTTGAAGATAACAAGATCCCCATGGCTCAGGCTGAAGTTACAATGCTTCCCCAGAACTATGTAAAACTTGATGACGAAACAGCTGTAAAGAATCTCCAGAGAACACTTGATCTTCTTGATGAAGACGATGATGTTCAGAATGTTTATACAAACTGGGATGAAGAATAAATACTAATATTAAACTACGAGGGAAAATAAAATGAGCGATTACAGAATTGAAACCAAATGTATTCAGTCGGGCTGGCACCCTACAAAAGGAGAAGCAAGAATTCTCCCTATTTATCAGTCAACAACTTTCAAATATGACACATCCGAACAGATGGGAGATCTTTTCGATCTGAAAGCTTCAGGTTATTTCTATACAAGACTTCAGAATCCTACAAATGATTTTGTTGCCGCTAAGATCTGTGATATGGAAGGCGGAGCAGCTGCAATGCTTACATCATCAGGCCAGGCTGCAAACTTCTATGCGGTATTCAATCTTGCGGAAGCAGGAGATCATATCATCATAAGCTCTGCTTTATACGGCGGTACATTCAACCTTCTTACAACGACTGTTGCTAAGATGGGAATCGAGACAACTGTAGTCGATCCCGAGATCTCTCTTGAAGATTTAAGAAAAGAGTTTAAGCCCAATACAAAATGCGTGCTTGCGGAATCCATTTCAAATCCTTCACTTGTCGTACTTGATTTCGAGAAATTCGCTAAAGCAGCACATGAAGCAGGCGTACCTCTTATCGTAGACAATACATTCCCTACACCCGTCAACTGCAGACCTTTTGAATTCGGTGTTGATATCGTTACACATTCAACTACGAAATACATGGACGGTCATGCTGTTTCCGTAGGCGGATGTATCGTTGATTCAGGTAATTTCGACTGGACAAAATATCCCGATAAGTTCCCCGGACTCTGTTATCCCGATGAATCTTATCACGGAACAAATTATACAGAGCAGTTCGGAAAAGCAGCTTACATTGTTAAAGCAACTGCAACATTGATGAGAGATTTAGGTTCCATCCAGTCTCCTCAGAATGCTTTCTATGTAAACTTAGGTCTTGAGACACTTCACCTTCGTATGCAGAGACATTGCGAGAATGCATTAAAGGTTGCAAAGTGGTTAAAGGCTAACGAGAACGTTGCATGGGTTAATTATCCCGGACTTGAAGGCGACGTTTACTATGAAAGAGCTAAGAAATACATGCCTAACGGAACATGCGGCGTTTTGACTTTCGGTATCAAGGGCGGAAGAGAAGCAAGCATCAAGTTCATGGACGCATTGAAGCTTATTGCTATCGTTACACATGTTGCAGATACACGTTCATGTGTTCTTCATCCCGCAAGTCATACACACAGACAGATGACCGACGAGCAGCTTCTTGAAGCAGGAGTTAAACCCGATCTTATCAGATTCTCGGTCGGAATCGAAAATGCGGATGATATCATCGCAGATCTTGAACAGGCTTTTAACTGCTTAAAATAATAGGAGCACATTATGGATATTCTTTCGATAATAGTTCCGTGTTACAACGAGGAAGAGATGCTTCCGATCACATTTGAAAGCTTAAGAAACAAACTTTCCGATCTGATCGCCAAAGGCAAGATCTCTCCGGATTCTTTTCTTCTTTTCGTAGATGACGGAAGCAAAGACAAGACATGGGAATTGATCGAAAACGAAAATAAGATACACAAAGAAGTCCGCGGACTTAAACTTGCGGGAAATGTAGGACATCAGTTTGCATTGACCGCAGGTCTTAATTTTGCAAAAGATATCTGCGATATCTCGATATCGATAGATGCGGATCTTCAGGATGATATCGAAGTCTTTGACGAAATGGTGGATCTTTACCATGAAGGCAACGATATCGTTTACGGTGTAAGAAACAAAAGAAAGACCGATTCGTTTTTCAAGAGATTTACGGCTCAGTCTTTCTATAAACTTATGAATTTCTTCGGCGCAAAGACGATCTACAATCATGCTGATTTCAGACTTATGTCTAAAAGAGCGCTTGAACAGTTCTCGAAATATAAAGAAGAAAATCTTTATATAAGAGGCATAGTTCCGCTGATCGGTTATAAAACTGCATGCGTTTACTATGACAGAAAAGTCAGAGTTGCGGGAGAGAGCAAGTATCCTTTAAAGAAGATGCTCGCACTTGCCATCGAAGGAATCACGTCTTTTTCGGTAAAACCGATAAGATACATTGTTTTACTCGGAATCATAAGCGTTGTATTAAGCCTTGCTGCATTGATATACGCTTTGATCTCTTTCATTTTCTTAAGTGTTGAACCCGGATGGACATCACTTATCGTCAGCATCTGGTTCTTGGGAGGCGTACAACTTATATCCATCGGTCTTATCGGCGAATACATCGGCAAGATCTACATGGAGGTTAAAGGTCGTCCCAGATACAATATTGATAAATATACCGAATGACACTTTACAGGATTTAAGCTTAAATTTGGAAGGTTAGACTAAATGCTTACAAGAAAACACATTTATCATTATATTGTATATGTGGTATTTGCTTTAATCTTTTTTTGCGGGATAGGTCTTTATTCCGTTAGTTTAAACCCCGTATCTGTTAATAACGGTGCTTTGCTTCCGCTTATTATCAGATACGCTATTGTTTTTGTGGCCGCCGGTTTCGTTATACTGATCGTAAAATTCGTTATCCCTCATCTGCCCGAGAAATATGTACCGGAAAAACTCCCTGTATTTCCCAAGTCGGTTGAGACGGTTACGGTAATCCTCGTTCCGGTCCTGATGGTTTTTATAAGGATCATCGTGATCACCTCAAAGATAGGTGAGGATGTTAACAATATATATTACAGCTATGCATTAGGTACGACAAATCTGCTTCCGGACACGACTTTTGCGACTTTTCTTTACGCATCGATCTGTCGTCTGCTTTGCAGGATCAACTCAACGGTTTACCCGTTATATGCGTTTAACGCTTTACTCCAGATAGGCATAGCTGAATTTACTTATTTTGCACTTAAAAGATCATTAAGATTAAGATACGGCCTTCTGGCATTTGCCCTTATCGCATTTCTGCCTTATTCGATCAATTCTACAATGAATCTGTCTCCGGATGTTTTGCTTGCGTTTTTATTCGCCGGATACATTTATTATCTGTTCAGGATCAATGACTTAAATGTAAGAGGGAAAATTGAAGAGAATTACCATGTATTGTACATTGTAGGACTCGGAGTATTATCCGGGTTTATTGCAATGTGTGATATTTTGGGTATTTCTTTGCTTTTGGTAACCGTATGCTCACTCGTAATGGTTTATAACAGAGAAAGCTTCCTGAATTTTCAGAAAAGAAGTTTTCAGGTTCCTGTTTATACAGGTTCTTTCTTTGTTGCTTTGCTGGTATTCCTGTTTTTCATTCCTAACAACGGATTGAAAAACATGACAAATATATTTAATTATATTTTCTCTTTTGATCCCAAAGGCCTTTCGTTAAGCTATACCGCTCCGATGGAAGGAAGATTTGAAGGGATAGCTCTCTTCGTTTTTGCAGCCATTGCGATCTTTGCTTTTATAAGAAACGAGGCTGACAGAGGACTTTTTGCCGTTACGATATTAAGCTTTGCCGCTGTTTTTACGTTTGTAAACTTCAACGCGAGCGAATATGCGTTTCTTGTAAATGTATTTTATATAATCTTCGCAAGTATCGGTTTCTTCGATTCGTTCGGATTTAACGGTGAACCTGAACAATATATCGTTAAGAGATCGATGTATGCAAGGAATAACAGGGATTACGATCACAGATCTTCAAACAGCAGCAAGATCTCTAAACTCGAGACCGTCAGAACCGTGCCTGTCAGACCTTCAAGACCTGCTCCTCCGACGATCCCCGGAAGACCGGTTCCTCCTCCAAAGCCTGTTGAAACTGAAGTCAAGGCAGAGGTTAAAGAAGTTGCTGCTCCTCCCAAGATCGAAGAAAAGACGGTTGCCGGCAATGGAGCACCCGAGACTTCCGAAAGCAAAACATCGATCGTTTCCGCGCCTCAGGCTGAAGAGAAGATTATCGAAACGGTTACTGTTCCCGAAGTTGAAGAAAAGGCAGTCGAAACAGTTGCCGAACCTGCTGAAGTTGAAGAAAAGGCAGCCGAAACAGTTGCCGAACCTGCTGAAGTTAAAGAAGAATCCGAAAAGGTTCTTTCGAATGACACAGAGAAGAGAGACAAGATAATTCCGTCAAGAAGAGATTACAGAACGGCTCATGTTTATAAAGACAAAGAAGAGGAGGAAAACCATAAGATGAAAGTCGCAAACGAAGGTATTTCGCTTGTTGAAGCCGATCCCAACCTTAAGGCCAAGGCTATGATCAAAAATCCTCTTCCCACACCCAAGCCTCATGTTACAAGAGAACTTACTTACGATTATGATCTCGAGGACGGAGACGACTTTGATATTAAAGACTTAAAGGGTAAAGATTACTATGACATCTGATGGCAGTCGTAAGAGAAGAACATCTTCGGGCAACAGAAGTACAAGCCCTAAGAGAACTTCTTCCAACACTAACAGAAGAAAAAATACATCACCTGCAAAAAGGAAGAATTCAAACAAAAACGATGAATTTGAATTCGATTACGTAAAGGTTTTGATCTATATAGGTGTTTTTGCACTGCTGGTCATCTGGTTCCTTTTTGCTTTAGGCATTTTTGAAGGCACATTCGGGTTATTTGTTACAAGTGTGATAAAGGGACTTTTCGGATTCGATGCTTTTGTGATGCCTATAGTTGGTATTGCGATAATTTTATATCTCGTATTTAAGGATACTACCAAGAAAACGGTGTTTAATTTTGTTTCGGCAGGGATCTTCACGATCGCTGTAGGAATGATCGCGCATTTGTTTGCTTATTCGGATATAAGCGCCAACAATTTTACCGAATCCGTTAAGATCTTTTACCATGCAGGTAAAGGCGGCGGAGTTTTATTCGGCCTTATCGCTTATGTTATCGATATAAGCACCGGCAGAGCGCTTGTATGGATTCTTTCGATCCTCTTTATAATCGCTTCCCTCATAGTTATGTTTGGCAAATATATTGTCAGATATTATAAGATCCTTAAAGCGAAATATTCCGATCTTGACGATTACGATAAGGAAAAAGAAAGAGAATATACCGAAAGAGAGATCAGAAAATTAAGAGAAAAAGAGGAAGCAAAGAAGAAAAAGCTTTCTTATACGATAAATACCGATGATGAAGAAAACGAAAATGACAAAAAAGAGAAGATCATCGATGTAAAGCCTTCCGAGATCAGGTCTTTCCTTGACGATGATGAAAAAGAAGTAAGAGAAGTTAAAAAGAAAGAGCCTGAAGAAAAGAAAGAAACAAACGACGTTCATCAGATCCATGCTAAGAATATCGCAAAGAATGTTAACAATGATGAGATCAAACCCATTAATGTTTACGATAACGATACAAAACCCTTAAGGAAAGAAGAACCGCGTGAAGTAGTTCCCGTTAGCATCAATAATGTTGAACCTAAAAAAGATGTTTCCGAGATCTCTCTTACTTCGAGTTCGGTTAAAATGATCTCAAGTGCTTCGGAATCTGCACCTAAAAGCGAAGATCCGACGCTTGATATGTATATTAGCGAAAAGAAAAGCGTTCCGACCAAGGCTTATAAATTCCCCAGCGTACAGCTTCTTAACAAAGGGGATAAACGTAAAGGAAGTAAGGGTGACGATATCATCGAAACCGCTAATAAATTAAAAGAGACTCTGGCTACTTTCGGTGTCGAGGTTTCAATAGATCCCGCAAACTGTTCAAAGGGTCCTGCGGTTACAAGATATGAACTTACCCCGGCTCCAGGTGTTAAAGTAAGCAGGATCGTATCTCTTTCCGATGACATCAAATTAAGCCTTGGTGCTGCGGATATACGTATCGAAGCACCTATTCCCGGTAAGAGTGCCGTGGGTATAGAAGTTCCCAATTCGGAAAGCAGTGCTGTTCCTTTCAGGGATCTTATCGAGTCTAAAGAGTTTTCTGATTCGAAATCAAAGATATCCTTTGCTGTCGGTAAAGACCTTGCAGGTCAGGTTGTTATAGCGGATATCGCAAAGATGCCCCACCTTTTGATAGCAGGTGCTACAGGTTCCGGTAAATCCGTATGTATAAATACGATCATCATGAGTATCTTATATAAGGCTCATCCTGATGATGTAAAACTTATCCTGATCGACCCCAAGGTCGTTGAATTAAGTGTTTATAACGGTATTCCTCATCTGCTCCTTCCTGTTGTTACAGATCCCAAGCAGGCAAGTGCTTCGCTTCACTGGGGTGTAAGCGAAATGGAAGACAGATATAAGAAATTTGCGGATGCCGGTGTCAGAGATCTTAAAGGATACAATGAAAAATTGGCTGAGGATCCCGAAGCAAAACCTCTTCCACAGATCGTTATCATTGTAGACGAGCTTGCCGATCTTATGATGGTTGCAGGAAAGGAAGTTGAAGAGTCGATTTGCCGACTGGCTCAGCTTGCCAGAGCGGCCGGAATCCATCTTATAATTGCAACCCAAAGACCTTCGGTTGACGTTATCACAGGTCTTATTAAAGCAAATATGCCGAGCAGGATCGCATTTTCGGTATCGTCGGGTATAGATTCGAGAACCATTCTTGATACAAACGGTGCGGAAAAACTTCTCGGTAAGGGCGATATGCTTTTCTTCCCTCAGGGTATGAACAAACCATCGAGAGTTCAGGGATGCTTTGTTTCTGATAACGAAGTCCTGGACGTTGTTGATTTTATTAAGAATCAGAATATTAAAGGCTACGATGAGAGAGTTCTCGAAACCGTCAAGAATAACGGTTCTTCAGGTACCGTGGCAGCTCCCGGAGGAGATCTTGATGAGCTTTTCGCGCAGGCCGGTCTTTTTATCATCGGTAAAGAAAAAGCTTCCATCGGTGCTTTGCAGAGAGCTTTTAAGATAGGATTTAACAGAGCCGCAAGGATAATGGATCAGCTTGAAGCAAAAGGTGTCGTAGGACCCGAAGAAGGAACAAAGCCCAGAAAGATTCTTATGAGCGAAGATGAATTTAATATGATGATAAATAATTAATTTAAAAGGAGAAGATTATGAAATCGGATATTGAAATTGCTCAGAGTGCAAAAATGAAGCCTATTACGGAAGTTGCAAAACTTCTTGATATTCCTGAAGACGATCTGGAATTATACGGAAAATACAAAGCAAAATTATCGGATGAGTATATCGACTCCGTTAAAAACAATAAGAACGGAAAACTCGTTCTCGTAACAGCGATCAATCCTACACCCGCAGGTGAAGGAAAGACTACAACTACAGTCGGTCTCGGCCAGGCAATGGGTCTTATGGGCAAGAAAGCCGTTATCGCTTTAAGAGAGCCCTCGCTCGGACCCTGCTTTGGCATCAAGGGCGGTGCTGCAGGCGGCGGAAACGCACAGGTTGTACCCATGGAAGATCTTAACCTTCATTTTACAGGAGATTTCCATGCGATCACATCTGCAAACAACCTTCTCGCTGCTTTACTTGACAATCATATTCAGCAGGGCAATCAGCTTGGCATCGATACAAGAAGCGTTGTATGGAAAAGATGCCTTGACATGAATGACAGAGCATTAAGAAATATCGTTATCGGTCTTGGCGCAAAAGCAGACGGTGTTGTAAGAGAAGACCATTTTGTTATCACTGTTGCTTCAGAGATCATGGCTATCCTTTGTCTTGCCGATGATATGGAAGATCTTAAAGAAAGACTCGGTAAGATCGTTGTTGCTTATAATTTTGCAGGCGAACCCGTTACCGCAAAGGATCTTGGTGCCGTCGGTTCAATGGCAGCACTTCTTAAGGATGCATTAAAGCCCAATCTTATCCAGACGCTTGAAAATACTCCCGCTATCGTACACGGCGGACCTTTTGCAAATATCGCTCACGGATGTAACTCCGTAAGAGCTACAAAGACAGCATTAAAGATCGCAGATTACTGCATCACCGAAGCAGGTTTCGGTGCCGATCTCGGTGCAGAGAAATTCCTTGATATCAAATGCCGCATGGCAGGACTTAAGCCCGATGCCATCGTTTTAGTCGCTACGGTCAGAGCTCTTAAGTATAACGGCGGTATTCCCAAGGATCAGTTATCGACTGAAAACCTCGAAGCTTTGAAGAAAGGTATCGTAAACCTTGAAAAGCATATCGAAAACCTTCAGAAATACGATGTACCCGTAGTTGTTACTCTTAACTCTTTTGTTACGGATACTGTAGCTGAAACAAATTACGTTAAAGATTTCTGCATAAACAGAGGATGCAGCTTTGCTCTTTCCGAAGTATGGGAAAAGGGCGGCGAAGGCGGTGTTGAACTTGCCAAGACTCTTCTTGAAACTCTTGAAACTAAAGAAAGTCATTATCATCCTTTATACAAAGACGAGTTATCTCTTGAAGAAAAGATCGAAACGATCGCAAAAGAGATTTACGGTGCGGACGGTGTAAATTATTCTTCGACCGCGAAGAAACAGCTTGAGAAGCTCACCAAGCTCGGATTTGCCAATATGCCGGTATGTATCGCCAAGACACAATATTCCTTATCAGATGATCCCGCATTACTCGGTCGTCCCAAGGATTTCAATATTGAAGTAAGAGAATGTTATGTTTCTGCAGGTGCAGGATTTGTTGTAGTTATCACCGGCCAGATCATGACAATGCCCGGACTTCCCAAGGCTCCCGCAGCACTCGGCATCGATGTTGTGGACGGAAAGATCACCGGATTATTCTAATTGATGGAGGAAAATATGGCTGAATTGATCGACGGAAAACTTATTTCTTCGCAGATTAAAGACGAATGCAAGGAAAAAGTCGCAAAACTTAAAGAACAGGGCATTGAAGTAACTCTTGCCGTTATCCAGGTAGGAGAGGACCCTGCAAGCAGCGTATATGTAAACAATAAGAAAAAAGCATGTGAATACATCGGTGCAAATTCTTTATCCTATAATCTTAAAGAAGATTCAACTCAGGAAGAACTTCTTAAGCTTATCGATGATCTTAATAATGATGACAAGGTTAACGGAATCCTTGTTCAGCTTCCTCTTCCCAAGCATTTCGATGAAGATGAAGTTATAAGAAGGATCAATCCCGATAAAGACGTTGACGGATTCCATCCCATCAATGTCGGCAGACTTTCGATCGGCGAGAAAGGATTCGTATCCTGTACTCCCGCAGGTATCATAGAACTTCTTAAAAGAAGCGATGTTGAGATAGAGGGCAAGGAATGTGTTATAATCGGTAGAAGCAATATCGTGGGCAAGCCCATGTCCATGCTTATGTTAAGAGAAAATGCCACAGTGACCGTCTGCCATTCAAGAACAAAGAATCTTAAGGACGTTACCAAGAGAGCCGATATCCTTATCGTTGCGATCGGTAAGCCTAAGATGATAGATGCTTCTTACGTAAAAGAAGGTGCAACTGTCATCGATGTAGGTATTCACAGACCCGATCCCGACAGCAAGAAATTATGCGGTGACGTTGATTTCGATTCTGTCGAACCTGTTGCAGGCAAGATCACACCCGTTCCCGGCGGAGTAGGCCCCATGACTATTGCAATGCTGATGAGCAATCTTGTAAATACAAAATTTTAAGGAACACGATAAATGAAATGTCCTAATTGCGGAGCACATTTGGAAGACGGAAATCTGTTTTGCGAAGTGTGCGGAGAAGAAATCAATATAGTTCCCGAATACGATCCGGATACAGACCTTTCTGTTGATATCGACGGTGTTTTCGATCATACAAAGGAGATCAACACACAGGAAGTAAAGAAACAGAAAAAAGTCAAAAAAGTTCCGGAAGAGTATGTAGAAAACAGACATGTTTCGAAGAGAAAGATGATCGATACGGATGATGAGTGGGAAGATGAAGATCCCAATGAGATCGGTGCGATCAAGGATCTTCTGCTTTCGATCGGAGATTTTTGGAACAGAAGCATTTTTGCAAAGATAGCTCTTATTTTCTTATGCCTTGTAGCTGTTGCATTTATAGTTTCATTCGGTATGCTCATAAAGAGTATCTCAAAAAAGCAGTCTATCGATTATCTTGTTGAACAGGCTGAATCTTCATACAGAAACAAAGATTATGAATCGGCTATTGATTTCTATGAAAAAGCGATAGAAAAAGATCCGAACAACACGAAGATCAAATTCGATATCTCTAACTGTTATCTGGCTGACGGTCAGGATAACAATGCTGTATTTATCTTACAGGAAATTGCGAGAGACAATCCTGATCTTGCTACGGATACATACGAAAGGATCTTTAATATCCTTTACGAGAATGAAGACTGGAAGGGCATTAACGATCTTCTTCTTTCATGCGGAGATCAGGAGATCGTAAACAAATTCCAGGAATATTTATGCAGAAAACCCGAATTTTCTCATAAAGACGGCGAATATGAAGAGACTATCTATCTTGAGATCTCAAGTGCGATAAACGGATTTGTTTATTATACACTCGACGGTTCGGATCCCGATGAGAATTCGATCCTTTATACCGAGCCCGTTTATCTTGAATCCGGCGAATACGATGTTAAAGCCGTATTTGTAAACGAATACGGAGTAATGAGCGAAGTAAGCGAAGGCAAATTCGATATCGATGTTAAGATCCCTTTGGCTCCCATGGTTTCGATCGAATCGGGAAGTTATAACGTACCTATCACGATCAAGGTGGAATCGGATATCGACTGTGAAACATATTATGTGCTTTACAGACCGGGCGTAAAAGAAGAAGAGAGAGTCGATCCCGATCAGACGTCAACTCTTTACGAATATCCTCTGCTTATGCCCATGGGTCCTTCGGAATTCAGATTCATTTCCTATAACGAAGAAGGCATCCCGAGTACAGTCATCACGAGAAAATACAATGTAACTATTCCGGATGCTGCCGTAAGCAAAGAGGAAGCAGCAAATATCGCTACCGTTTACAGATATTCGCTCGGCGGACTTGTCGATACGGACGGACATGTCACAACTGCAAACGGAAAATTCGAATATATCATTGAAGATGCTTTGAATCTTAAAGGAACGATATATTATGTTATCAATGAGTACTATGTTGATACTTCAAACGGTAACAAACGTACTCTTACAGGTTTGAGATATGCAGTCAACATCAACGATTCCAATGATTACGGCTCATTGGAGATCAATGCAAAAGGCGACTTTTATATCATAAAAGAAACTACTGTGGATCTCGGTTATTAAGAGATTCGGAAAGGGAGAAAAATGTACAGTATTTTAGAAGCAAAAGAGCTTGCCGATTCTATTTATGAATTTGTGGTTAAAGCACCTAACGTAGCCGCAAACTGTGAACCCGGTCAGTTCGTTATCGTAAGAACAAGCGAGGATTCCGAAAGAATTCCTTTGACCATTTGTGATTATGACAGAGAAAAAGAAACGATCACGATTGTAGTTCAGGTAATCGGTGCGGGAACTTATATGATGAAGAGCCTTAAAGCAGGCGATTCATTCCATGATTTCGTAGGACCTCTCGGCAGACCTTCGGAACTTATAGATACACCCATCGAGGAGTTAAAGCAGAAGAAGATCCTCTTTGTAGCAGGCGGTCTTGGTACAGCTCCCGTTTATCCTCAGGTTAAATGGCTTCATGAGCACGGTGTTGATGCAGACGTTATCGTAGGTGCAAAGACACAGAGTCTCATAATCATGGAAAAAGAGATGGAAGCCGTTGCTGGAACCCTTTATATAACAACCGATGACGGAAGTTATAAGAGACAGGGTATGGTTACAAAAGTGATCGAAGACCTCTATGCAGAAGGTAAGAAGTATGATCTCTGCGTAACTATCGGACCCATGATCATGATGAAATTCGTTTGTCTTCTTACAAAGAAGCTTGAAATTAAAACTATCGTTTCCATGAACCCTATTATGGTCGACGGAACGGGTATGTGCGGTGCATGCAGACTTACTGTAGGCGATTCCGTTAAATTTGCCTGTGTAGACGGCCCTGAATTTGACGGCCATCTTGTTAATTTCGATGAAGCCATGAAGAGACAGCAGATCTACAAAACTGCTGAAGGCAGAGCATATCTTAAAGCAAAAGAAGGCGACACGCATCATGGCGGATGCGGCCAGTGCGGAGGTGACAAATAATGGATGTTTTAAAGAAAGTTCCCGTAAGAGAACAGGATCCCAAAGTAAGAGCTACAAACTTTGAAGAAGTTTGTCTCGGATACAATAAAGAAGAAGCTATGGAAGAGGCTTCCAGATGCTTAAACTGTAAGAATGCACAGTGCGTAAAAGGCTGTCCCGTATCCATTTCCATACCTGACTTCATCAAAGAAGTTAAGGAAGGAAATTTTGAAGAAGCTTATAAAGTGATCAATAAATCCTCGTCACTTCCCGCAGTCTGCGGACGTGTTTGTCCTCAGGAGAATCAGTGTGAAGGAAAATGTATCAGAGGAATCAAAGGCGAAGCCGTTTCTATCGGTAAGCTTGAGCGTTTCGTAGCAGACTGGGCATTTGAAAACGGAATCAAGCCTTCTGTTAACGCTGAAAAGAAGAACAAAAAAGTTGCAGTTATCGGTTCCGGTCCTTCCGGACTTTCATGTGCGGGCGACCTTGCAAAAATGGGTTATGACGTAACTGTTTTCGAAGCTCTTCATGAGCTCGGCGGAGTTTTGGTTTACGGTATTCCCGAATTCAGACTTCCCAAAGAGAAAGTCGTTAAAAAAGAGATCGAGAACGTTAAGGCTCTCGGTGTAAAATTCGAAAAGAATACTATCATCGGTAAGTCATTTACGATCGACGAACTTATCGACAAGTACGGTTTTGAAGCTGTATTTATCGGTTCGGGCGCAGGTCTTCCCAAATTCATGGGAATCCCCGGTGAGAACGCTAACGGCGTATTCTCAGCAAACGAATATCTTACTCGTTCCAACCTCATGAAGGCTTTCAAAGAATCCGAAACGCCTATCATGATCGGTAAGAAAGTTGTTGTA